>Ga0214545_1010843_pt1 | contig 12943 bp, 5 predicted proteins | sample CNSS4metaG_FD_160064 | JGI IMG/M metagenome (GOLD analysis project Ga0214545, IMG submission 160064) | Root nodule microbial communities from cowpea collected in UCLA plant growth center, Los Angeles, California, USA - CNSS4 | ecosystem: Host-associated > Plants > Roots > Nodule | place: USA... | reverse complement strand
TTATAAAACTTATTTTAATTTTTTTCAAATACTATATAAAATATCATCTAAACATATCCTAAATCCAATCGTTATCCAGGTATTGTTAGCGTACTTTAAAAACTTATAAAATATTAAATAAATGGCAAGTTTTATATGAAAGTCAAATAACAAAACAAAACAGAGAAAACTTAAATTTAGGTTAATACTGAAATAAAATGTTGGCTTAATTATTTAGTATATTAAATTATTTTGTATTAATTTTATTAAAATAGTAAATATCAATTAGTTTTTATACATATAACAAATTTCACGTTAGTATTATCATTAGTCTCTACACAACATATTAAAAAGATATGATGAGATTTTAGTGGTAAATATATAAGAAAAGAGATACTGTTGAATTACCACATCCTATAAAAAATAAAATAATTATTTTATCGTAATTTAGTAGTTAAACAATCATTAATTATTATTATCGATTTTTTATAAGTGATGTTGTTATTTTTCACTGAGGCATGCACTTAAAAAAAGGGAGTACATTAAATGGAGGGGTGAGAACTACATGAATCTATCAAAATATTTCCTAAAAAAGAATTCATTCCATCCAATTGTATACTTTTAATATCAGAATATTATTTATAAGTTGTAAAAAGTTTAAATTGATTTGATTATCTTATCTTAAAAATAATTGTCATAAATGAATACAGTAATACCTTTAGGTGTTGATAAAATATTAAAGTATTTTTTATATCATCCTTAATTTAAAAAAAAAATGAACTCTTAATATGATGCAATGTAAAAAGTAAAATAACTATATAATTGCATTTTTTTTTACTAGATTCTATGGTTTACTCCGTTATATGTTTATGTATTAAAATTAAATCCTCGATATTATAAAGCAAAATAATGAAAGAGAATAAGCTAGAAAATATTATATATAAAAGGTTAATTCCGAATATGTAAATTTCACATAATACTATCAATAAATATATTAAAACTTTTCTTTTTCACTTTAAAGGTACTAACAAATGAAAAGAATATATTAAGATTTTTAGGAAAAAATAAATAATGTATAAATTATATATCTCAATTTTTTTAAATTTTACACAATACATGGAATAAGATAAAACTCAATACACAAAGATTGAGTCGGTCCAAATCACTCGAGTCAGGTTGGTCCGAGCCAAAAGGTCAACTTGAACTAAATGTCCAAATAAGTCGTACTGAATTGAAAGTTATGTTAATTTAGACTCAATAGTTGAATTCACCATAAAAAAAAATTAAATTGATTTATCCAAACAAAAAAGCTAAAACTTAAAATATTTCAATTAGTCTATTCCAACTTATTTAATAAATGATGAAAATTCAATTATAAGTAATTCAATAGGTGTTTCAATTTTTTGGAATTATTACAATCCCTAGTTTAAACACATGGTTAATTTTTTCGTAAGTGATGCAATTATTTATATGTTGATACTTTCAAAAAACTTATACATGTCATTTTTTTATGTCTTCAACTTAACATTTATGTTATACTTCTTTCAATCTGGATTATCTTTCAATTAAGCATATATCTCACTTGACTTCATTTATTTATATTTATCTCGTCTTCAAAACCTTACATTTCTCTATCAACGTCTCACAAGGTACTCTTTTAATTATATAAATGTATTAAATATTCTCATTATATAAATGTATTAAACATGTTGGTGTTTTATTTGATCATTGTGATTTGTCCTTTACATTTTTCAAAAAGAAATTTATCCGAGAAATGCTTTACTCCAAGAAAATTAGTGATGGTTTTATTGAAGAATTATACATGTTGTCTCCTTTAATTTGAATAAGATTTGTATGTGTTGTCTTCTTTAAATTGTTCATATTAATTTGTATAAGAATGTTTATGTATAGCCTCTTAAATTTAGTCATGCATTTGATAAAGTCTTTAACTATTGAGTAATGAAATTCTTTTAGGTTTAATTATATTTGAAATCCTTGAAAAATTTAAAAAATTTTAATTGAGTCCCTGATAAATTTGTATAGTCTATTGAGTACTAAGTAAATTTATTTTTTTCAATTGATTCTATGTTAACTTTTTATGTTAATTAGAGACTCATTTATTATATGTCATGTTACTTTAGTGAGGTGTCAGTCCATGTCACTTTATTATTTTATTATTTTAAAATTTTATATTTTATAATTTTAAAATTTTATAAATTTATAATTAATTAATTTTATAATTTTATAATTGTATAATTTTATAATTTTTATTGAAAATTGTATAATTATAAAATTATGATAATTAGTTTCTACTCAAAATTTTAATTATATTTAGTTTTCTTACTTTTTAAAATAATAAATTTAGTCCTTTGTTTATAATAATCAAATTTTATCTCACTTGACAAGCAGCATTATAGTTGTAATTATGCATTTGCATAAGCGGAGCCTCATAGGAGCAGGGCCTAGGCCCCCCAAATATTTTTGATTTTTCTTAAAATTATATATTCATTTTTTTAATTTTTAAAAATTTTGAAAATTTTAATATTATAAATAGTATATTTTTAAAATGGATGATAATTAAATTGTGTCTCTTCATTTATTTTATAAAATACAATATTTAATGTTAATAAAAAATAAAAAAAAAATATTTAGGTTTAATTAGTCTTCTATTATCTGTTTTTGTCTAAAAATATCAAAATTGTCACTAAATTGAAATTAAAAGAACTGGAAGATCAACTTATATTTTTGGAAACAATAACCAAAAGAGAAATTAAATCAAATATTTATTAAAATATTTTTTATTTTTTTCTGTCATTGCCTTTTAAAATTTTGACAAAATTGTACTCATCTCTCACTATCATATGTTTTTTTTGAAGAAAAATGAAGTTAGACATATACTTATTATGTTTGTTCTCATTTCTCATCTGTTTCCTTCATTTCTCTCAAAGAAAATAAAAATGTAACTCTTTCTTATCTTACTTGATGATGAAATATTACTTTAATAGTTATTAAATTTATTTTTTTATCTCATGAGCTTTGTATACTTACTTTTTATGATTATAGAAGAAAAAAAATCATGTATTATGTGTTTTTTTTATAACCGATTTTTAATTGTGACTTGATTATAATATATTTTTCTTCTAATACTTATGTCTCTCAATATTTTATTAGATTATGATAAATTATTTTTTAATATATTTAAAAAAAAATATATCGATGAAGAATAAAATAATGAATTTATTGTATAGAAGTAGTAAAAGTATTTCAAGCATTATACTAATAATTCAATATAACTATCCAATTATTTTATAGAAGAGTTATTTTTTAAAGTGTTATACTAATGATCCAATCAAATAATCAAAAAATTATATTAATCTGACCCCTCCAAAATTTTTGATCAAGATCCGCCACCGTGCATTTGTACTTATTATACGACTACTAAGACATGTCTGCCACATGTTAAATTTTATAATTTTTTTTTTCTCTAAATGCAAACCAGCACACCGATATCAACTTTTTAAGTTGAGAGACGGAGACGCACCCCTTTCCAGACCAATTGCAAGTCCAGAAAACCTGTTACCACTCCACCATCCACCACACTGTTTCTTCCATTATCCATTTTCTTTTATAATAAACTATCACACTAATCACATACACACAGATTATATTTTTTTATTTTGTATATTAAAATAATAAAGTTGCAAAAATATTATACAATGAGATGTCATAAAAATTAGATAATATTATTAAATATTATTATTAAAGTAATAAAATAATAAATTTACATGTTGCGATAATAATTATAATTTTAAATGTAATAAATAAAATTGATATCAGTTAGTTGATTTTACTATGCACGTTTTTATAGTTCTATTTTATTTCAAATCCTTTTAGAATAATAATAAAATTATTATTGTATTAGTTTAACTGATAAAAATACTAATAATAATATAATAAAAATTTTAAAAGAATAGTTTAATTATATTTATATATATATATATAATAAAACAAATAAAAAGACAAATAATTTAAATATGATCCCAATAAATAAAATTAAGATGTATGTCTAACTATAATAAAAATAATAATAATAATAATATCATTATAATAATATCCCGTAGTGAAAAAAATAATAATACAACAACTACATACATAAAGATATACACATTTTATGTATCCTCTTTTTGTTTTCATAATTTTATCCTCTTCATTATTATTTGTTAAATTTAAATAATAATTCATAATAAAAAATTATTTGTCAGTTTTATTATTTTACTAATTTTAGTAACTATTTTTTTAATTCAAATAATTAAACATATAGAGATAAAATAAACAACAAAACAAATAAAAAGTACAAGTAATTGATATATGATTCAGTAATAAATAAAAGTAAAATGTGTGTCTAACTATAATAATAATAATAATAATAATAATAATAACACAATAACACTATTGCGTAGTGATAAAAATAAAAAAATAATAATAATACAACTACATATATAAAGAGATAAACATCTTTGATGTCCTTTTTTATTTTTTAAATTTTATCCTCTTAATTATTATTTTTTAAACTTAAATCATTGTTATTTTTTAATTTTATTATTTTACTAATTTTAGTAACTATTTTTTTGAATTGAAATAATTGTTCAAATAAAAAATAAATAAACAACAAAACAAATAAAAAAGACAAGCAATTAAAACATGATCCCTACCTAGTAAGTCAAAATAAAATGTGTATCAAACAATGATAATAAAAATAATAATAAAAATAATAATAACTATTATAATAATTATAATTCTTATTAATAATAATAATTTTAATAATATAATAATATAAATAATTATAATTAATAATAATGATAATAGTACTTATAGTAATAATAATCATAATAATGATAGTTGATAATAATAACCACAATAATAATTATAGTTAATAATAATAGTAATAATTATAATTATAGTTAGAGCTGATAATGATAATAATTATAGTTATAATTGGTAATAAAAATAATAATATAAAAATAAAATAATTATATTTTATTATAATAATAACAAGATAATAAAGTAATAAAATAATTATATTTTATTATAATAATGATATTAATAATAAATAATAATAACAAATATGGATAATAAAAATAATATAAATAGTAATAATAATTAAGATGGTTAATAATATAATATTTTCAGAATGCGATTTTTTAAATTCAGACATGATAATAATTATAATAATAATAATATAATAATAATAGTTCTTAATTATAATACTTGATGATAATAATAATATTATTATCTGTAACATCCCATTTAAATAATAACATAATTAAATGAAATCTTACACTGGATAATATAAAGAGCTAAGCTCCGATAAAGTCACTCCTTACAGTTATTCAAGGTACTTAAAAGGAAATACTAAAGCTCACTACAATGCCTACAACCTAAGCCAATATTTGAAATAAAGTCTTAGGGGCAATACAATACACGGGCCTTCGCCCTAAAGAAAAGCCCAAAGAGACATCAAGTCCAACACAGGTAGACTGTGCAGCGAAACCATCCTTTCTCTGTTGACCTCGAGTACCTCTCGTATCTGCTCCCATCAATAAATTGATGATCATCGCAACTGTAGAAGAACAACATACAAGGTAATCAAACAAGCAAAAGGGTAAGCTAGAGCCAAAAAGATTTTATCATGCAATCAAATCTACTTTCACAGTCCAATATACATACATCATCCAAGCATGTTATGACCTCCCAATCAATACACTAGGACTCGACTCAACTCATCCGGATACATATAATCTGGTCGGATTCAGCGGATGCTCGCACTTGTGGTGGATACCTCTGCTCACCCCCGAGCTATGTGTTACAAGTGTTACAATGAATCAATTCCCTCACACACAAGGTTAACCCTTAATGAATTTCAGGCCTCCTATTACTCTCATCACAAGAGTCAGTCTGCTCTAAGTGAGACTAACTGACTCCTTAGAGTGTTAGGATGCAATCCTTACCTTGAATCCTTACCAAATTATATAGATGGGGCACCACCATGGACATCCACTAATAGGGGCCATGGAATTACATCCCGATCACTGAAGCACGACCCTGAAATCCCACCTAGAGATTTCAAGGAATTACGCACTGACCACAGACCAATCATGTTCAATCAATCAAGTAATGTTTACCATACATAATATCTCATGCCAACCTTTACAACCCATTCTCATTCATAACCAAATGTTGAATCCATACCAACTCATTCTTCCCAAATAATGAATATATATTTGTATTTCATATTAATACCATGTCTCCTTGATACCAACCATCTCATTTAAATCACATGCCAAGTTCATACCAAATCCATCATCCACAATCCATGAATCACATTACTCATGCATAATCATTTATCACATGCTTTTAATATAACAATTAGATTCAAGCCAGTAATAACCATTCGAGATCAGAGAAACAACCAAACTACAACGATCTTGCGATAAAAACTGCTTTCACTACAGAGCTCTGATTCAAGATCGGACCGGTCAAAGTCAAAATCTATGTGTTAAGGATCGGCTGTTAAAATATCAGCTCGATCCAACGGTTAACGAAGTAGTAACTTTCATTTTACGAAAAGTGTGCAGTGTTGTCAACAACACAAATTCAGTGACCTTGCGATAAAAACTGCTCTCACTACAGAGCTCCGATTAAAGATCCGAGCGGTCAAAGTCAATAATTATGTGTTAAGGATCAGCTGTTAAAATTTCAGCTCGATCCAACAGTTAACGTAGTAGAAATCCTCATTTTACAAAAAGTGTGCAGTGCAGAAAAAGAGTAGCGCCACATCAATCAAACATACTTGCACACCATACATTTTTATTCGACCAACAACCTCATTCAAGCATCACAACCATACAACAGACCAAAAATCGGCAAAATAACTTTAAAAACATAAACCCTAGCTTCCCTTACTTGGAAAGGAGTTAGCAGAGGACTTCGACACCCGAACCGTGACGAACAGTAGCTCAAGCAATAGCTTCGAGGGCTGGAAAACAGTGGAACAAACTTAAAACGAGTTCATTAAGACAACCCTAGTTGGAACTACGAAGAATGAACAGAATGGAGCAAGAACATGAGTTGGAAGCTGACTTACGAAGAGTAGAGAACTGGTCTGAGTTCACTTGATGAGAAATAGTGGCTGAACCTAGCAGAGCTTCACACCTGCTCAAAGGGGAAGTAAGGGAAAACTATTTTTCTGAAATGATATGAATGAGTGGGTTAGGGCAGGTCTTGGGTCATTTAGCTCCCTATGGGCCAACCCTTAGTCCCATTAGACCTTGGGGCAGCCCTTAAAGATTGGGGCTGAAATAAGAGGACTTTACATTATCAGTAATAGTGATAATAATAATACTACTACTAATAATAATATTTTTCTAGTACTTCTTTTCTCGTATCCATAGTATATAATAACAAAATTAGTATATTACATGTTAATATTACTAATAAGAGTAATAACTTTACTACTAATCATGTTAATAATATTAATAGTAACATATAATAATAATAATATTATTATTATTATAATACTAATATTGATTATAATTTTACTACTAGCATTACAAATAATATTAATAATAATATTATTATTAATAATTACAAATAGTAATTACATTTATTTATGATTTCAATTACAAAATTAATTATAAGTAATATGGTGGTACACGTACTAGAGATGAATTGATCACAATGGCTCTAAAAGGAATAGATAAAGACCAATGAGCTTCTTTTATCGATTATCGTCTAAATTCAAAAACAAAGGTATAATTGAAAGATTTTTTCATCAACCTTAATTCATTATTATTAATTTTTATACATTGATGATTAGGACCATGCCCTCAAAAATAAAAACAATAGGACAAAGCAAACCATTGCTCACACAGGTGGATCTAAGAGCCTTGCAAGGAAAAGAGATGTAATGGTGACAATACCACATATCTTCAAATGAAATTTATGTTTTAATTTTTTGAATTGTGTCATAAAATTTTTCTTTAATTCTAAAGGAAAAAGAGTGTGACCAAAAGGTCAGTAGAGGAGAGGTATGTATAACCACCCACAAGCATGCTAATGGAACATTTGTTCGTGATGAAGCAAGGGAAATTGGTGTAAGTTTGATTCTAATAAACTCAATAATTATCATCCACAATTCATGTTATTTTAATTAGTTTCTTCTCGGGTTCTGTATAGGAAAAAATCCAATTATATGAATCAAAATTATCAACATCCCAATCAAAAAGATGTATCAAGTACCAATTCCTTAGCTTTTGCTTTCAAAATTCAAGAACATTTCAGACGTGTTAGGGGTTTAGGATTGGGACCTTGTCCATCTAAAGTGTTTAGCTTCAATGCACAGGCGTAGTTGTCCTTCTTATACACAGTTATAAAATCAATTAATAATTTCTTATTTTCAATTATTGCTTTTTTTAATTTATCTCTTATGTATAATGGTATTTTATTGCCATGAATATGGTCTTTTTGGTTGTTATATTGGGAATATAATTTTTTTATCATTGTCGTCTAAACCAATAGAATAGAAAATTTATTTTAAAACTAGAGACCGACAGTAAAATTTTGTTTTGGTTAGAAAATGAAACTTGGATTGGAACATGTATCTAGTTTGACCCCTTTTATTTCTGATGATTGTTATTGATTATGCTCACTCATTTCTTCCATATACGTGATTGGAACTTCAGTTTCTTGTAGTGAACCAAAATAAAATAGGTAAAAGTGGGTAGAATCCACCAAGTCAGAACGAAGAAACGTGCGTAGCCATTGAAAGAGTTGTTTGTTTGTTCTCTCTCTCACAACACTTGACACCATTCTTTTAGAACATAAACAAACAAAGGAATGGTACGGTTTCAATTGAAAAAAGAGCTCAATATGAGCATATGATGATGGTGATCAAAATCTCAACTGTTTAAACTACCTAAAATACTATAATGAAATATGTCTTAAACGTCAAACAAACTTAACAAAATTTGCTTAAAATAACTAAATCTACACACATACAGATTTGAGGGACTAAATTGGAACTAAATTGATTCAAGGGTTTTAATAGAGACTAATTCCAATTTTCACTAAAGGTTGAAGAACCAAAATTATATTTAACCCTTTAATATAAGATATAATTCAAAAGTTTAATTATAAATATTAATAATACAACAATATTATTTTACTACAACTAATTATTAATATATTATTATTATCATTAATAGAAATATTAGAATTATTATTTATATATTCGAAGCCAATTGAGCCCTAACACTGTGAAAGACGATTTAGCAGTTGGATTGAAGTTGGATTGAGCTTCCCAGGTGTTGTGTTAGGCACGATATATCGTTGGTTTGAGTATCTGGTAAGGGATCGAAATCTCCCTTTGCTTTGTATTATATAGCTATTCTGGCATTCTTGTGTTGTATAATTGATTCCCTAGTTCAATTTTATATAGTCTTTCCTTCAACTTGTGTTGCTCAATTATAGAGTGTACATTACTTTTGCACTTTATATATTTATGTCTTACATGTTAGTTTTTCATTTCACAAATAATATTTTAGTGGACTTTTTCAGTGTTGAGTGATTATCACATCAACTTCCTCAGGTCTAGTTTCAATTTTAGTTAGTAGGCTTATTTGTATATTGAACATCGCAATCAAATTATGACTTGTAACTTTTCATACTTTGATGTGTTATCTACAATTACATGGCTTTTATAAACTTGTTTGTGTTGTAATTTGATTATGACTCAATCAAAGATGAATGTAGTTTAATTATCTATTGAAAGGACATCAGGATGGATAACATGACTTAACTGGATTATATTGATTCTTACAATTGTGTGATTCCTCGTGCAGGTGAAATTTGGGGATAGAACCAAATAAATATTACTAGTCGTATGTAATTGTTATTAGCGCCCACTAAACCATTTAATATTTTAAATTATTTTTCATACTTAGCGTCGGTCAAGCCATGCTACGTTAGAAATATTATTTTCTATTAGTGTTATTTTTTATCTCACGCACGATTTAATATTGTAGAATCGCATAACCCACACTAGCGTTATGTTTTAAATTATTTATTCAATTATTGTCAGCTAGATTACATTATTTATATAAATATTTTATTCTTTTACTCGTCTACATCAGTTGCACGATATGCCATCAAAAGTAACATTTTCTAAGACTAAACTCCAAGATTTTCTCATGGATTGTCTTGTTAACACTGAACCAACGATATATATGAATTACTGTAGTGTTGGCCTCTTGGCATCGACTTTTGACTGACGCTATTCGCTTGATTTCTTGTTTTTATTTTATTTTAAATTTCATCTTAAAATATTAGCGAAACATTAATTAATATTTCTATTATAGTTTTGTAACTTTCTTCAATATATATTTTATGTAGATACAATATCTTGCTTAAAAATTTTGTTGAACCCTAAATTAACAAGTAGTAAATGATTACATAAACGATTAAGTTAAGATGCAACAAAATGAGAAAATAAAAAATAAACCAAAGGTAAAAAATATGGAAATTGAAAAGATATTTAAGTGTAATATTTAAAGTATGTTTTATTATGAGTGAATGAAATGTTAGTTACAATAAGGATATAAATCAGGGACCAGATACACATAAGTCCATACTAAATGAAAGTTGAATGTGACATGCAGTAGGAAGGCTTACAAGTTTATCTGGATGAAAGTGGAGATTTGATCCTGCAACCCTAAGACAGTTACAAATATCTCTTATACCTTGTCCATTAGGAACAGCCATGGCTCTTTTGAATGCATCTGATGCTCCATTGCAGCAATCAGAAGATGGATTAGCTACATTATTTATCAAATACAATCCACAATAGCTCAATAGCTTTTCATCCCCATTGCATGTTGCAGGAATTTGACCATAACTCAATCTTGTTACTGCCAAACCATACACCATAACAAACATCAAAACACCAAAAACTTTTTTCTCTCCCATCTTCTCTTCAATATTTATGTCAATACCAACTTTCTTTTCAATCTTATTCTGATTTCATTTACCATTTCTACCATACCATTGCTTATATATACACTTGTAGTATTTATTTCTAGAATAACTTCCCATCCTTCTGCAATCTTTTTCAATCTTTTCCATAAAAAGTATTAAATATCAATATCAAATATAGATTATTGTATTATTTGGAGTTAATGTGAATATCAATCATGATCAATTGGACAACATTATATGCTATCAAAAATAACATCTTCTAAAACTATCTTTGTAAGTTATCGATAATATTTAATTATATTTTATTCTAATAAGTTATTAACTTTGAGAGTGGAGGAAGTGATTTTTTTAGTTATTATTACATGATAATTCATAAGAAGAGGAACTTTTTCTTCTCTTTTATCGGTTTTTGTACTCATTTTTCTATCATGTAATAAAATAAGAACTAATATCCATTTGTATTTATTGTTTCTTAGAAAAAACAAATTATCGACTTTTATAAGTTTTTCAATAAATAAGGATTTCAAATCAAATCATATTGAAATTTGATCAGCTCAAAACTCAAACTAAACTAAACATGATAATACATACAAAGAATTACCATACGCTTTTAGAGTGATTTTTTTTTTAAATAATCATAAAAGTCTCTTTAAAAATTCAGTATATATACATGATAATCATAAAAGATTTTTAAGAATTTACAGATAAATTTAGAAAAGAAAAGTAATTTATCTTTGATTCGTATTTTGATTGTTATCTTTTTAAATAACTAAGGTTTTTATTTAATAATTTTAAAAGATAAGTATTTGGGTTAAAATTTTGCAGATAAGTGAAAATCACGAGAGATTAAATAATAAATTAGCAAAATCACTTATCAACATAGTTCATTACTTCAAGTACAAAATAAAGTACAAAATTCAGGTTCAACCCGTACATTTTGGAAAATTTATAAATAGAGAGTTTTACATAATTAATTTTATTTTTTTAGAGGGGAAACATGATCTAAAAGGAGAGACAATTTGATTTTTTTTAGAAGGGAAACATTATCTAAAAGGAGAGACAAGGACTCATTTGGGAAGCTAGAGACATTCATCATTATTCTTTTCTAGTGTTGACAATGTATAGAAGTAACTAACTCCTTTATTCAAGAGGGTTGGACATAATGTATCTTAACTCTATCATTTATGTTATTCAATTTTTTTTCTATTACTCTTGTGTTTTATTCTCATTTTTAACTACATTAGTACTTTTACCCGTGCAATGCACGGGACACGAGATTTTAAAAATTTAAAAATTAAAAAATATAATTAAATTTAATAAATTCTTTTATAAAACTAAATAAATTTTTAATTAATTTTATGATAAAAATTTATTTAAATTATTTATATATTTTTTAACAAAATATATTGTATATAATTATTTTAAATAATATATTAAAATCGAGTTAATTAAAATTAAGAAATTAAACAAAATTTTAAATAAAATATTTAATAGATAATGTAGAAAAATGTAATAGTTGATTTTTTAATAAGAAAGATAATGAACGATATATAAATTATTAAGTAGACTCTATAAAAATACAAAAATAGACAATAAAAAAATGTAAAGAGTGTTAAAATAGATTTGTCTAATCACCTTAACCACAAGGGGATCTGAGTTGATTAGTAGGCTTTTACTGGTTTAAGATGAATCTTGGAAAGATCTTTAGGTTTTAAAGCTCAATTAATCAATTACACAGTTCTGGGTTAATGGACTGTTTAAATCAATCAAAAAGGATTAAGAGAGAGAAGAAGGAATCAAGACACACAATTTATACTGGTTCGATTCAAGGCGAATCTACATCCAGTCTTCTCCTAAGTAACACACTTAGGAGGATTCCACTAAACAGAAAGGTTCCAAGAATTACAAGCACACCTATGTAATTCTAACCCCC
>Ga0214545_1010841_pt1 | contig 12947 bp, 9 predicted proteins | sample CNSS4metaG_FD_160064 | JGI IMG/M metagenome (GOLD analysis project Ga0214545, IMG submission 160064) | Root nodule microbial communities from cowpea collected in UCLA plant growth center, Los Angeles, California, USA - CNSS4 | ecosystem: Host-associated > Plants > Roots > Nodule | place: USA... | reverse complement strand
ACAAGAATCACATTATAGCAAATAAGCAAGACACTATGACTCAATTATCCGGATACATATACTAGGATCGGATTCACTGGACGCTTGCACTTGTGGTGGCCTCTACTGCTCTGCAAAGCCATTGCCAATGGGTTTCACCCTACCACACACAAGGTTAGCCTTTAAGTGTCTAAGGCCATTATCCTACCAAAGACTAGGGCCTCCCGCTACTCTCACCACTTGGGTCAGTTTGCTCTACATGAGACTCACTGACCCTTTAGAGTTTCAGGATGCGATCCTTACTTGAATCCTTATCCTAACATATACACTACACACTACCATGAGATCTCCCCACGAGACTCATGGAATTATGCCTATCACACAATCAAAATCATTTTTCTCATACAATTCCACTTCTTTCATTTCCTTCATCCAATTCTTATGTTAAGGCATCACAAAGCCACAAATCCATGATCAATCTCATACCAAGCATGCCAATTTCGTTCATAAAGTCTAAACACCCAAGCATATTCACGTACATCATATTTAGGAAGAATAATCTAGACAATACATGCAATAAATCATCAAAACAGTCAAGAAGACAGTGTTCGCATTCACCATTGCACTGACCTCGCCCAAGCTAGAAACCTCGCTTAGGCGAGGAGCTTGCCTCGCTCAAATCGTGGGCTCTCGCCTAGGCGAGACATGCAATAGTGGCCCCTGGGAGATTTCACGAGCTCTCGCTCAGGCGAGGCCTTCTCGCCTGAGCGAGACAAGGCGTCGCTCAAAACGTGACTGGCCGCCTGGGCGAGCGCTCGAGGCAGAATCTTGGGCGAACTTCTGCTATTCTCGCCTAGGCGAGGCGAGCTCTCGCCTGGGCGAGAATACCAGTTCTCCCCCATTGTTCCGCGCATGCAACCCATAACAAACAAACCAAACATCTTAATTTTGATCTCACACAAGCACAAACATTTTCCAACTCATTTTATGCAACAACAGAAGGGCAAACAAGCACCTACAACGGAAGACGAAGAAAACTAGCTTCCCTTACCTTGCTTAGATGTTAACAACACGAAACAGACCCGCAACTGAAAGTACCACAACTCCAAGAACTATATTAGAAAGCTGAAACAGGAAGATTCGTACAAAACGAAGTTAAGAGACTTAACCCTAGCTTGACCAACGTGCTTAAACAGTGCGAAAAGGAGAAGGAACAGACCAAAAGCTCTAAAGCTCAGCTTACCTGGAAAAAGAATGGGTTTTGCTAGCTCGGAGACGTAAGGATGGTGTGCCCTAACAGAGCACCTTGCTTGAGTTATAGGAAGGAGAGGAAGGAGCTGCTTTCTGAAAAGGTGACAAGAGAAAATTAAAAAGCTGAGTGGGGTATTGGGGTCCTATAGTAGGGCTGACCTTGGGCCTACGAAAAGGCCAGACCCAAAGAATTATAGACTGAAAAAAAAAACGGTTTACAATACTCATGAATCAGAACTAAATCAAAACTAAAAAAAGCTGTAAAATCAACTTATATTTTTGAAAAAAAAAAAGAAATTAAATGAGTAATTAACCCTAATTTATATTTGGTTTAAGAAAATGTTTTCCTTTTCATTTTTATTTTTAGTTGCAGACTATATTTGTGTTTTTCATTTTTTTTCTTGAATTTCAATTTTCTTTTATTGAAAAAGGTAGAAATATAAAAGAGTCAATTTATTTTTCATTATTTTTGTAAAACTTTATCGAAAACAGAAATAAAGTAAAAATATTATAACATTTTTAATTAAAACAAAAAGAAACAAGAAATAAGTAAACAGAAAGCATTTTCTTAGACTAATTAATTCAGCCCTAAAAAATTAAATCTATGCATCCCATTAAAAGTACAAAACATTCTAAATATTAAAAGAGATGAACTTCTTAATTCATTCTTTTAAATATAAAATTCTTACATTACACTAGTCCAAAATTTATTCAAAATTAAAATTTTTGATAATCATGATGTCTTATTTAATACTTTTTTCTGATTTTTCATTTTCGATTAACATGAAAAATAACGTGTCAATGAGTTGTTCTGAAAGATTAATAATTTGGAAAATGAGTTTTTGCAGATTGTCAAGAAAAAGCTACAACTCAGGGTTTTGTGATGTTAGACAAGAGTGAAGAGCAGCATAAGTACATGGTGGCTTTCAGAGGAACCGAACTCTTTGATGCTGATGCATGGTCCACTGATGTGGACATCTCATGGTTTGAGATTCCTGGCGTAGGAAGAATCCACTCTGGTTTCGTGAAAGCCTTAGGGTTACCATTGGACTTCAACAAAGAAGAGTTGATATGGCCTAAGGAAATCGAAACCGACGAGAAGCGTCCACGTGCATATTACTCGATCAGGGATTTACTGAAGAAGCATTTGAGTGGAAATGACAAAGCGAAGTTTAGTTTGACGGGTCATAGTCTTGGTGGAGCTCTTGCAATTCTGTTTCCGGCAATGCTGATGCTGCATGACGAAACATTTCTGCTGGAAAGACTCGAAGGGGTGTACACGTTTGGACAACCTAGAGTTGGAAATAAAACATTTGCAAGTTACATGGATAAAAACTTGAAACATTATGGCATCAAGTATTCCAGGTTTGTTTACTGCAACGACATTGTTCCTAGGTTGCCCTTCGATGATGGCATCTTGAAATTCGAGCACTTTGGATCATGTCTATATTATGACAGCAGCTATAACGGCAAGGTAATATATATAGGTGATTGTCATCAACTTGTATTTTTCTGGAATATTTTATATAAATGTAAAGAGATGTTTTATAAGTTGATAATTGGTCGACAAAATTATTAATGTAGAAAGTGGAAGAGGAGCCGAACAAAAATTACTTCTCGTGGAAAGCTATGATACCGATGAAGATTAATGCTTTGTGGGAACTTATAAGGAGCTTCACTATTGTGTATAAATATGGAGATGAATACGAAGAAGGATGGCTTTTAAGATTTGTTAGGGTTTTGGGCTTAGTTCTTCCCGCAGGTATACCAGCCCATGGTACTCAGGATTACGTTAATATTACCCGCCTGGGAATTCCCTTACATTTGGATTGATTGGTACTTAATTTGTAAACTTCTTTTTTTTTTCTTTTCTGTCTAAGAATCTAAGAATGGAATAATTACATGGTCCATATATAATCAATAGACTCTGAAAATGATAGATGTAAGAATAAATAAAAGTTATACCTGCGAAAATAAATCGGCATTTATTACATTAATTATTACTAGAATTACTTATTTAATTATATCAATTTATTTTAAACTAATGTAATATATAACTGGTTTTAATAGTAATCACTAAATAACCAATACTACATTACTATTAGAGTTAGTTTACTATCTATTACATCAATTCAAAGTATAAGGAATAAGTGAAAAGGATATGTTTTCATTATAATATGATGCATTATGTTGAAGTCTTACATAGACAATTTGTACCCTATCAGTGAATTGTTCACTTTAACGGATGAATTTAAGGGAGAATGAATGAATAAATTTGAGTGGATTTGAGAGTAAAGTGTGTGTTGTTTTTTTTTTTTTTACGGGATTTAGAGGTAACGGTGAGTGAGTTTGGAAATAAAGTTTGTAAAAATTTGTATGTAATTTGATTGATGTGATAGATTAAAAAATGTTTTAATAGATATAAAATTAAAATTACCAAAATATCCTTAATAAAATTAAGATTAAAAAAATGTTTTAATAAATATAAAAATGATATATATAAAATAACTTTTTTTTGGTAATCCATGTGTGGATCAAAGCAAATAGAATCCACTCTCACAAGGTGCATTGGATTGCTTCTCTAAAGATGGGAATAAGATCCTTTATCATTGGATCGGTTCCAAGGTCTCTTGGATTGGTTCCAAGTTGGGTTCCAAGTCTCGTAGATTGGTTCCAAGCTGTTGTGAATCGATTCCAAGGGAAGGGATCGAATTCCTTTTTCTCTGAGTCTTTTCGTTCCAAGTGAAAGTATGACTTTTTAATTGAGAATAAAATGATATTTACAAATAATATCCATTCAAATCAGTTCCAACCATGCAGAATTAAAAAATCATCTCATCCCGCAAATGATTACCTTATCTCACCCTCATATGGAGTGAAAAAAAGGCTCAAATCATCTCTTAATTCATTATCACCAACAATTAATCCCCTAAAGCAAACACAGCATAAAAGTTCCAAGAATAGAACATTCAAAATAACTAATGTCAATATTTATGGTCCTGCTACTCCAAGTGTCATGATGAAGTCTATGAGCAAGTCATGACATACTATGTTTAAAGCTACTTGGAGCCATATTGGTTCATAACAGTACGAGGAGAGGAGGGACTAGTAAGTGGTTGTGGATCTGCTGCCTAAGTTTCAGTAGCGTGTGTGAGGTTTTTCGATGGGTGAGGGTTCAATGCATTGTGGACCATATCCAAGGTTTTTCTAATGGATGAGTATTTCAAGGATGTGGTGATGATGAAAGTCGATGGTGGTGCATGATGGGAATAAGATGATTGGCCAATCTGAAGCACTCAATCATTGTTTCATTGTTTGGAGAAGATGTATTTAAGATGCTTCACTGTTTATAATTCAATATTGGTACCATATTGCATTTCAGTCTAATATTGGTATCACTCCATTTAAAGCGGTTCGTGACCCTTCAACTATTACTAAATATTCTTTTGACAAAAAGACTATTACTGCAGCGTGACATTCCTAATTTATATACGTTATTTGTTATAACTTCTGTAAATTATTGCATAAACTAATTTTCTTTTTAAGGTGATCACTGATGTTACTATTTGTTATGGAAGCTCCTTGACATACAGTTGAATATAATATAGATGTTACCCCAAGAATCATGTTCTGGTAAGTTCAAAATCTCGTATAGGTGAAGGGTAACTTGTATACACATTAGTTCACCTAAATGTTTTTTTAAGAACTATATCACAATGAAGCCATTAAGGTCCAAAGCAATCAAACAACTTTCAAGAGAGTTAAAAAAACCTAACTAAAGGTTGTGTAAATATTAACTTACCTACACAATTCTGAATCATGTGATAATTCTGCCTGCAGTAAAAAATTGAAAAAACAAAGTTGGTCGCGACCACTGGTTTTTATTTACACAGAATACATAGGAACCTAGGTACCTAGGTCCAAATAATGGTGTAAGGCTTTCTAACACATGACAATGAATTCCATCAAATTCTCATCAAGCCAATGTAGAATATATTCTTTTAAAAACTGGTCAAAACCTTCATAACTTAGGATTTTACATGGGATCGATCACTGAGCATTGCTGCCGAAGCAGCTGCTTGGAGACCATATCGGTGCATATTTGGAGAACGAAAATACTCTGCATTTGGAAACCTCTTTGCCCTGTTGTTCAGGAATTGAACTTCTCATATTTTCAGCTTTCAACTGTGCTCTTCGCAACTTGTTTAGAATCTTATCCATTGATGAAGATCTCTTCTTTTCTAATTTCATCTGTGCCAATTATTATCATGGTTAGAACAGATTAAGTTGTTGTACTATATATACACTTTTATCCGCTCTATCATATAGACCGAAATATAGCAACCTCCTTCAATAAATTCAATATCTTGCTTTCACCAATGATAATATAAATACGAATTTGTGTTGGACTCCATACAAACATGGCATAATAAACTACCATATACTAATTGAGATGAACAGAAAAAACCTCAAGTTTCCTTATAGAAGTTTCAGCCTTTGCTTTCTGCAAATTCTCCCATGCAATGATTTTGGCTTCCTCTCTCTTTAACCTGCGCCAAAGCAGAAATTTATGGATAAATGCATGAGTAAAACAATAGCATCATATGCATTTTGCTCTCTGTATATTGAAGAGATTCAAAGATCATGCCCAAGATAAACTTAAGGAACCGAAAAGCATTCATTTGCAGCCTCCAAACTGATTCTATATCCAGAAATTGTTCTGCTGCTACCCTTTAGCCAAGGAACCAAAGTGACTAATGTAATATGAGTTTTAAAATATATGGTTTTCAGTATTTAAGTAAGATACTTGGAAGTGTCTATGTTTGGCTCGTCAATTTCCCAACATGAAGCCTGGGCTTGTGCACTAATCTCTCTCGAGTCTTTGCTGTGCAGTAAGTCTTTTTTGGCCAATTTGGTTGCGTGCCTCTTGGACCATCTGATAATAGTAGCTTGACTGTCAACTTGCACATCTCTGACCTCTAATTTAGGAGAATGGCATTCTTGTTGATCCACAGCTGAAGTGGCAGCAGAAGACACAGGAGATGAATGTGCATCATTCTCTGCCTCTACAGGGCTCATTTGAGTACCTTTGTCACATCTTGACAAATTAGATGCTTCATTTTCCTCATTCATCGTTTCATCATGTTTCTCATCTGTAAATTAAAACAATAGAATAGTTTTAAACATGTAGATTCTCCTATGCCAACAAGTACTGGTAACAGAAAAGACTTCGAAACCCAGGATGTCTTACCAAAGACCTAAAGCCCTAGTTACAGCAACTAAAAACATTGTATATTTGGTTTATGAATGAATTTGTCTTGTTGGGCAATGTGATCTGTATCTATTTACCTTGGGAGATAGGAGATGACTGGTCACAAGGCAGTTGAGAACACGTGGTGGGTGCAGTGGACAATGAAGAAAGCACCACACCATTGTCGTTGAGCACAGAAGTGGAAAACTGCATCCCATTGTCCATGTCATAACCAAAAACAGTGGCATCATGTGGATCATAATGGTGAACAGAAACAGCAACAGGTGCCAACACCCCAGTTGAGAAGGGAGAACCCACTACCAAGTTTCTGACAACCAACCCTTGGCGCAGAGGAACCACAGGTGAGTAATTTGAATAGAAAGCAGCTACTCCGGGAGGCACAATTGGGCCACTTATTGACTTGGGTCTGCGCTGAAGTTGTGCATGCGAGCTTCTGCTCTCGGCATAAGCCGAAGCTGGACTAGAAATCCACCTCTCAGCCTCATCCCATTTGGAGGGCATTGTTCTTCCACCACCGAAAGGTGTTATCAACCCTGCCATAGTGTGTCTTCTACTGATGCCGCTGCTGCTTGAAGCCTTTGAAACTCTCTCTGAACTCCACCCCTTTTGGCTCCCAACGTTTCTCTCTCTGTAATACGGTGCCCCTGGACTTGGGAAAGAACCCAAGTTCTGGAAAGAAGATGAAGAACTCTTCTTCATGACACTCGGTGGTGGAACAGTTAATTGCTCTGCCGATCCAGAGAGACACCAGAGAAGATTCAAGAACAGAAAATCTCACTACAAAAGTGGAAAGCTGAGCATGTTTTGACCCATCATCTATGTTAACCCTCTTTCTGCAATCTACTTTAACTGAGGTTGAAATATCGATGTACTTAAATCTGATCAGATTCGTTGTACCCAAAAAGAAACAACGTTAGATTTTGACTAGTCATGCTTCATCACTCAACCACTTTGTTTTGTTACACCAAAAAAGAGGGTAATAACAGGTAACAAGGAGTAACAATTGTCAAACACATTATTATATAATGTGACAGACAACAAAGTCGAAACCCGAAAATCAGGAGTAGGTACTAACTAACTTGATTTGTTGCTAAGCACGGTGGTAGTTAATTACCTGTCTTAATCTAGTGATGAGAATCGATTCTAATAAGCAACGTTTTGCGCAGGGATCGACATTCCCGGAATGTGGACATGTTAAATATTGCGAGAGGAGACAAGTCACGTTGTTGGAACCCCAGTGAAGTAACTATATATTTTTGATAGGAAAAGAACCATTCATTGAAGATGGAATAATGAGTGAGAAAGGTGACTTTAGAAGGAGCAAGACGTGGACATCATCTGTGAAACATTTTGTAGATTTGCTAGAAACCCATCCTTGCACTTGTCATGTCGTCTGTATATTCCAAATGCCATTCACATGCAGTGGACCGCAGGCTCTCACCTTTTTTTTTTTTATTTTTCACGCCATGAAAGGGTCCTATTTGCTTTCAATTTTAATTACAGTAGCGGTGACATTTGTGACTTTGTGATTACAAAATTGGCAAGAGGGAACAGTTGTCCTCTGCACATACACCATTTCACTTCTAACATTATTGTGTTTGGTCATTGGGCTTCTTCTTTCAAACAAATCTAAACTAAATTCTAAATTCTTTTACTGTCTTAAAATATAAATTGGAGTGTAATTTAACATTGTATCCAGTATCAAATTTGAATTTATATGTTTTTTTTATGATATCAAAAAGTATTGTTATTATTTAAGAATCTCTACCCAATGTTTTTGTTTGATTTGAGAATCCCGAAGACCCATACCAAATCCTTGAAAAAGGTGAACACCAGAAGAAAAATAGAGGGATCGGCAACACATATCTGTTTGAAGTCATTCCAATCAAACCTACACAGGAACAAACACCATTAAAATCAATTTATGAGATGAGAGTTGTCCAGACAGGACAGACACCGAACTTCATTTTTTTTTTAAATTACAAATTACAAATTACTTTAATTTATATTTACTGATTTCATCAAAATTCTAAAACAGATATATTTAAGGTAATATCGGATAACAATGATGGAAAGCAGAGTTTTTTTTTTTTTACTGTACTGTCTCTTTGTCAGAATTGGAAGAATTAGTGTTGGGAGATTAAAAAATCTACTTAAACAGCTGTTTTTTTTTTTTTTTTTTTTAAATTTGTTTTTACTACATGTTTATATATCAAACTTCAGAATACAAACTTATAAAAAAACAAGACATATTGATGGTTACTTTATGTCAGTAGAAACCATAGTATTTTTTATAAAAGATTTACTCTATTTTTTTTTATATATTTCCTTCATAATATAACCTTTAAAATAGATACATTACAAAATCATAAATATTTTAAGAAAACACTAAGTTTACCTACTAAAAAAATTGAAAAAATATAGATAAAACAAAATACTCTCACATGTATTATAGAACAATATTGTGCAGCATAGTAACCTCTCGATCATTAGACTAATAATATCCAGTTCAATATATTATATTAAATAAATTATTATTTTAACGATCATTTTCTAGATTGGTATATACTTGTATCAATTTGAAGTCATGATATAAAACAGCTCTTTCAACTTTCAAAGATGACTATATTTGTTGTGAATATGTTAATGACTTGATTTTCATTCTTGCAACAAATTAGTTTTTTTTTTTTCAATAGATACATTGTAAATAAACTGCATAATACAAACGATAAATGATGCTTCATAAAAAATCTATATATATGTCCATCTAAACAAATTCAAGAGAAACCTATTCAAAAACTTACAAATTGAACATATACAAAAATTGAATAAGAAAAGGAATATTTTCTTTGTCTCTTCGATTGCTCTTTATTAGTACTTCAAATCTCCCTACTTTCTTGTACTTTATATGTTAGGTGGGATCATAAGCTTTTGTACTGCACATCAAAAATAAAAGACCAACAACAACTAATATTCTTCCGTCATACATTATGTATATTATAAGCAAATCAAAACAATGCAACACATAAATTCAATCCTTCACTTTTGTATTCTTATAATGCATGTCATTGGACAAATGCACCAATCAGAATGAGAACTTACCATTTTAAAATTTATTTCTAATCCATGCTCAAGATTTCAATTGAGCAGTTTTATATATTTCCTATCCATCAATGTGATGGCATTCCTAAACATCACATTATTGTCATCCACATAGTTTTTCAGAAAATGTTTCTATTATTATTCATCTCAAGCATATAGAACTGATGGAAGTGTTGTGTGATATAATTATGTTGAATTGTCTTAAGACCTATCCACTTATTACATACTTCCAAACCATGGTAGACACTTTACAATTTAAAAACAAATGTTAGATAGTTTCACCTTGTTTTCTACAAACACACATGTATTATACGGTACCATTATTCTCCTGTGGTCAAGGTTATCCTTGATTACAATTCTATTTTAGCTCATTCTCCATACAAAGTGTTTTACATTAGGGATTGCATTTATTCTCCATTGTAACTAAAAAAAATTGTTAGTTTCTCTGGTTATATTATTTTATAATATTTTGTATCCAAATTTGACTGTATATGCATTTGTGTCTTCTCACATTCATATCCAATAGTCTTGACCCTGTATTTTTGATAAATACCTTATTAATTCATTCCTGTATGATTCAACTTGAAACAAATCTCACTCAAATCATTCCCTCCTCCACTCTAATTTCCATTTGCATTCATTATTATTCCAATCCATGTATCTAAAATTGTTGCCATATTAAGATTTGGATTATTATATAGTCTAGGGTATTTTTTAAACAAAGCATAATATTCCATGTATCATGCCAAAATTTGATTGATATGTGAAATCATGTTTCCCAATCTCTACCCCACAAAGTTTTTTTCAAATCCTTCCACCATATAATCTAATATACTCTCTAATCTTCATATTTAGATTCTAATATACTCTTCCACAAACCTGTGTTTTCTGTTGTATATCTCCATTTCCACTTTACAAGTATATTTTGTTAAAACTTTATAAATCTTTTATCTCTAATCCTCATAATTCTTTAGGTTTACAAATTATTGACCATTTCACTCATGCTATTTTCGATTGTGTTCTCCATACCTACAAAAGTTGTCTTTGAATTTTCCTAATTTCCTTTGCCATTGCTTTTGGAGCTTTGAAGAGAAACAAAAATAATATAGTAGAGCAGTAATAACGAATTTAATCAAGCATACCTTTCCGGCAGATGTTAATTGCTTGCCCTTCCAATGTGTTAATTTCTTTCTTATTTTTTGTATCATGTTGTCCAACAATAGTTTTCTAGGATTTTCCCAATTGATATTACCAAATACATGAAAGGTATTGATATTATTGTGGGATTCAAAATATGTTGCATAAAATGTACATATGAAATTTAATTCAAGTATTTCTCACTATTAATTATTTTTCCATGTTCTAAGATCTTGAAAAAAAAACTTCAAGTATGATATTAAAAATTTATCATAATCTAATGATAAATCTTTTTGTATATAACAAAAACACATTAATAATATGAGTATTCAATATTAATAGTGGAACAAGTTTATATAGGATAAGAATGTAAATGAGTCACAATCATGACAAGTTCTATTATAGCTTTAACATTTTTTTTTGTCAAACTATGGACGGCTTGCCCACATGACATGGAAGCTCACAACCTAGGTGTAGTCAAGTCTGAGGAAGTTCAAGAAAATTCGAAAAAGAGTTCACATTAACATATCACAAAAATTTCTAAGAGAATCACACACCACATTTCTAAATAGATACATTGCCATTCTTAGAATACTGAAAAAATTATGGGTGACAACTATGGATGAAATGAAATATGCAATATTTCACCTTACACTTGTGGTCACTTTCAGCCACACGTATAGTGAGTATTGCTTAGAGATTGTTTTCACATTCATTTATTTTCTTCAATCATTACTTTTGGGATGCTTCTTGTGTCTCCAAGTGTCTTTGTTTATAAATGCATTGAGTTTTTGTCATGCATCCTTTTTTTAAATCTCCTTTTTTGTCCTTTAAGATCTTGCTTTCTAGAAGACTCCTTCTAAAAAATAAATCAATCCAACCCATCCCCTTAACCTGCCAATGATTGAACTTATTTTAATACTATGTTGAAAATAACAACCTAGAATATCATTGGTGTTTGGGAGTTAAGTTATCATAAATGGACTCATCAGATCAAAATAAGCATATTTAAGCACAAACATGATGTAACAATTACAAGACTGTTTTCTTATAAAATTTCTCTAGTTCAACAACTTTATAGAATAGTTGGAAAAATATACCCTTAGGTAATGAAAAGAAAAACCATTAGCTTAAAATAAAAGACATAATACATGCATGTGTATAACTTATTATCATGAATTAAATTCAGCAGTCTAAAAACTTCCCTTATATATAACCTCACCCAATTTAAACCCTATATATGTAAACCCACCAATATCTAACAGAGATCTCTCATTCATATAATAATTGAACTTTAATTATTTTTATTTAATTTAATTACTTTTATAAACATTTTGTTTAATTCTATGTAGATTACTTGTTCTTTCTTGAACGACATAGTATGATTCTTCATATTTATATTGATGATTTAATCAGTTTTAAAAATGATTCTATAGTTATTACTAATTTTAAATTTTATCTTAACTGTGCTTTAACATGAAAGATTTAGAAGCTTTGAAACATTTTCTTAGTATCTTGCTATAAGATTTGATTTTGCTCATCTCATAGTTACATACAATTCATTAGTCACTTAATTCATCTCACCGTACTCGTCTGTAACTATATTATGTTATTCACATTCTAACACATTTTATGCAAAGTCTCAAAGAAATAAGTTGGAATTCAAAGACCGTGATAAGGTATTTTACTTTCTAAGAACAATTGTCATTTCCTGGTTATGGTTATTTTGTATTGACGGTGTCTCTTCTTTTTCTTGGAAGACCAAAAGAGAATATTTATTGATCTTCATCCTCTATTAACTTATAATACTATACTACTACATATTTGTATTATTTGTAGGTTAGAGTCCACTTTATCCATCCTAACCAATTTTACTTTCATAAATAATACATATTTTAAAATTTATATATATGCGTTAATAATACTAAATTTATTTGAAATTTAATATTTATAGTTACAAATATATAGTATCAAATTATAAACAATTAAATTGATTACATTTATATCCTATAAAAATTTATTCTCAAGCACCCCGCATTCAAGTTTATTTGATCAAGTTTGTATTTGGCTGACATTTTGACAAATTTCAAATATATATTTAATACTTTTCGTATTATGGTTTTATTAATTCGATTTCTCAAGAATTTATAATGGGAGCCATGCGCATTGAAAATTGAGATCAGTTTCAATCATATATATATATATA
>Ga0214545_1010840_pt1 | contig 12947 bp, 5 predicted proteins | sample CNSS4metaG_FD_160064 | JGI IMG/M metagenome (GOLD analysis project Ga0214545, IMG submission 160064) | Root nodule microbial communities from cowpea collected in UCLA plant growth center, Los Angeles, California, USA - CNSS4 | ecosystem: Host-associated > Plants > Roots > Nodule | place: USA... | reverse complement strand
GATTGACGTCTGGTGGTGCTCTGACAGACGTTATTTAACGTCTGAGCTTACTGTGGCCGACGTTATTTAACGTCTGTCAGAGCCCAACAGAAGTCAAATTGCTCTGTTTTTTGGTTCCATTTAGCGCGAAAATTGACGTCTGTTGCTTTTGGTCCCGACGTTGGATAACGTCGGACCCTTATTGCCCCGACGTTAAGTGACGTCTGTTTTGTTTTTCGACGTTATTTTAACGTCACCCAGTACGACGTCGGTGTTTGGGCAGACGTCAAAGGTCGAAAATATCGGACGTTAAAAAACTTTTTTGTGTTAGTGATTATAGTTGAACAAATGTCGGAAAATTTAAGTCAACTAATGAAAGACAAAGGTACGAAGGCACCTTAGAAAAATTTATGAAGACGATAGTTGAGCAAATGGATGAAATGATAATGTTAAGGAGCATGAATCAAATGATGGAACAATTGAGCACTGATGTGATTGAGTACACGATTCAAATGTTAGAGATCAACCAACACCAGAATCACATCACACTGATATATCTACTTCTCGCAACCGAAATCGCGACGGGACGACGAAAATAATTTAAAAAAAATAGAGGAGTTGCCACCATAGTTTATTATGGAAAACTATAGAAAAACCTTAAAAAAAATAATAGTCTTTGAAACCAAATTTGGGTTCGGGAGTCGGTTACGTGTGGGGAAGGTATAACACCCAACAACGTCCGTTCTAAGACGGTTCCCTTTAATTAAGTATGAGAGATAAAATTAAATTTTTAAAATATTTGTCGTTGCCAAAAAAAAAACATATAAAAAATAATAAAGATAAAAAACAAAATTAATTTTTTTTTTATTTTTTTGGCCCGACGAGAATTGTACCTCACTCCTACATATTTCCATTTGGAAAATCAGGGATAACATAGTTCTTCGTAAAATATTTGTTGTTTGATATTATTTTATTTTATTTTTAATTTTAATATTATGAAGAGAGTTTGAGATTCAACATGATTAAATTATCATGCAAGTCCAAGACTTGACATGATTTCCAAAAATGATAAAAAATAAGTATAATTTATAACATAATTTTTTTATTTTAATTTTTTTAATATTTTTTTATTATCACGAGAATCTGAGATTCAATATGATAACAGATTTAGTTATCAAGTAAGTCCGAGACTTGACGTGATATTCAATAATTATATAAAAGAAATAATTTATAATTTATATTTTTTATTCTTTTAAATAAAATAATTAAAAGCCTACGAAGGAGTATTTTAATTATCAAGCAAATCCAAGACTTGATGTAACATCTCATTTTAATAGATAAATCTATTAAAATAGAACATCATACATATTATAATATCCAAGGATACGAGACTTAAAGTATAAGGATTTCGCAGCCATCCAAGTATTCAATAAGGAAAAACTAAGGCACACCACTGTATCCTTAACAAAAAAGAAAGATTCAACAGATGACCAAAAGCTCGCTCACAAGCAAAGGATTACAATATAATAATAACTCTTCAACGTGGGCTCAACAGCGGCCCAACACTAAACCATGTCCAACTAAGCTACAACATCCCCGTTGCCACTACGATCACCAGGAGTTCCCACATCTGCTCACATCAATAAATTGATGATCATCGCAAAAGAAAAAGGGGAAAACCACACACGAGACACAGAAGCAAGCAGAAAGGGTAACCTAGAGTAAAAGGTTTTTATCATACAATTGAACATACAATTTAACAGTCAAGAGCCACATAAACCAAACAAACATGTAATAATAGACATTTTAAGACTCTAAGACTCGATTATCCGGATACATATAATCAGTCGAATTCATTGGATCCTTGCACTTGTGGTGGCCTTTACAGCTTTGCAGAGGCATTGCCAATGGGTTTCACCCTACTACGCACAAGGTTAGCCTTCAAGCATCTAAGGCCATTATCCTGCCAAAGATTAGGGCCTCCTACTACTCTCACCACTTGAGTCAGTACGCTCTACGTGAGACTAACTAACTCTTTAGAGTTTCAGGATACAATCCTTACTTGAATCCTTACTAAATTATATAATAAGGCACCACCACAAAACGTCCATGGAATTACGTTCTAACTATGAGGCACCACCATGAGCTCTCACTAATAGGGGTCATGGAATTACGTCCTGACCATGAGGCACTACCACGAAACCTTCGTGGAATTACGTCTTGACCATGAGGCACCACCATGAGATCTCACGTAGAGATTCATGGAATTACGTCCTAAACCATACCCAAAATCATGTTTCACCAATCCAACATAAAGTTATCATGCATACCAATCTCATGCCAATATTTATAACCAACCATTTAATCATGTTCCATACGAAATCCATACCAAGCTCATCAATTCAAATACCAATACATCACGTAGAACATACAAGGCATCATACTTGAACTGTTTAAAGCAACCAATCATTAGATCATGTGAAGCATACATGTATCCAACCAATCTTGCCAATCTTGCTCAAGCTACCATCTCTCGCCTGGGCAAGACTGCATACAGAGGACACGTCGAGGTCTCGCTTAAGCTAACCCATCTCGCTCAAGCGAGACTACTCTCGCTCAGGCGAGTGGTCTTCGCTTAGGCGAGCCCTCGAACCAGAGAGAAAAGTAGGTTGCAGCTGTTCTCGCTCAGGCTAGAGCTCTTCGCTTAAGCGAGAGCTTTTCATTTTGTGCGACCAACAGCTCGCCTGGGCGAGTTCAATAGAACCTCCCCTGCTATCAAGCGTACCAAGCCAGATTCAATCATATTAACAACACAAGCAATGTATTTTCATACGACAGAAACATGAATCAAGCATCCATAATGTAAAATAGGCAAAGTATGTGAAAATGACTTAAAACAGCGAAACCCTAGCTTCTGTTACCTGGAAAACGCTAGCAAAACTGCACAAGCACTCGAAGAAGAGCACCACGTAAAGTGGCAGCTTGTAGAACTGAAAAAGCAACCAAAGAGAACGAAACTGAGTTCAAAGTGGAACTAGAGCTTCCAAATAGAAGGGGAAACGAGAAAGAAATAAGGGTCTAGAGTTTGACTTACCTAGAAGTAGAGTTGGATTGCCCGACGGAGGAACTAGCTCAAACCCCAGCAGGGCTCTAAAAAATAGAGAAGAAAGAGTGAGAAAAGGAGCTATTTCACAAATGGAGGCAAAATGATGGATATTAGGGTTGGAAAAGGGTTTTGGGCACCCTATGGGCTGACCCTTAGGCCCAATAGTTAAGGCTAGTCCCTTAAACATAAGAGCAGAAAAAAAGTGGGTCTTACACTTGACATGATATTCAATAAAAAAATATAATTTATTGTTTTTATTTTTTATTTTTATTTTTTTTAAAATAAGAGAATTAAAAGCTTACAAAGGAGTGCTTTAGTTATAAAGTAAATCCAATACTTAACATGATATTCAATAATTATATAAAAGGAATAATATAATTTATATTTTTTATTTTTTTAAGTAAGAGAATTATAAGCCTACGAAAGAGATTTCTAATTACCAAGATAAAAGTAATGGCCTCCTAAGAGATGGAAAGAGAAAGGTCACACATATCAATAATGAATCCAAACCCAAAATCACCTAACATTCGAACCCCAAACACATTTAGCCATATAACAAGTCAATCAATCATACACTTGATATTATAACAGAGTCTTAGCAATACATGAGTAATATTAGGAGCAAAAAAAGAATTTACCTTTCAAGGTCACGAATAGAGCAAATCCGACTGAGAGGACAGTGAGATGACCCCCCTTTGCGTGTTCCTCTGGTAATAAAAAAAAGAAGAGAAGTTTTTTCAAATTTTTTTCTGTGTCTTGCATTGGAGAGGTTTTGTGCTTATATAGAGACACCTTGGATACCACTAAAATCCTAATCTTTAATTATAATGAGATATATGAGGAAGAAATTGGTCCCGATGAAACATATTATAGAAAATAAATCGTCGCATAATATCCAAGGTATTGATTATAAGGGTTAAATATGTTTTTGGTCCCTTAACTTTCAGTGAATTTTGGAATTAGTCCATTTCAAAACTTTTGACCAATTTAGTCCTTCATCTTTCAAAATACATGTATTTAGTCCGTTTAATTAAATTTGTTAAGTTTATTTGATATTTCAAGTGCGTTTCATAATAGTATTTGACTTAATATTAAAGCAAAAATGTGTCAAACAATATAAACAACTCAAATATAATCTTGAAATGCGTACGAAACATCAAATAAACCTAACAAAATTTGGTTAAAAGGACTAAATCTGTATATTTCGAAAGATGAAGAACTAAATTGGTCCAAAGTTTCGAAATGGACTAATTCCAAAATTCACTGAAAGTTAAGGGACCAAAAACATATTTAACCCTGATTATAATTACTAAAAAATATTGCCCGTAATTATTAGAATCATATATTTTCCAGTACATGAATATCCTGATGCAACATCTTATGTAAATCAAATCATAACATAATATTCATATAATTGATTCTAATTATTACCAGAAATATTTGCTTCTAATTATTAAAATCGTACCTTTCTTTGAAAAACATTATTATCGAGAATATTTGCTTCTAATTATTAAAATCGCACCCTTCGTTAAAAAAACACAGATCTTAAAATATTCTGACATGTCATGTGAGGAGTGTAAATAACAAATAGTGGGGGTGAAGATATGTATAAAACATTTAGGCTCATGTAAAAGGTGTGACAATTTAAAACAAATTGGATTCTTCGTTCTTTTTCTCTTTTTTTTTTCATGGTAAAGATTAAAGTTTGAAAATTTAAAAAACTTATTTCACCTCTTTTTTCTTACCTACCATTAATCAAAAACATATTTTTTATTTTATTTATTTATTTTTAAAAAACAAATGCATTAACCCGGACGAAACTGGGTGTTGACACTACTGATATGTATAATGATGCTCATAGTAATATGTCTACTAATGGACATATTAATTTTACTAAAAATGTTGCTGATGAAGAAATTGAAGATTTTCACACTAACATATCTGCTGATGGATATGATGTTGCTCAATGCGAATATAAATGTTTTATCTATTAATGAGGATATGAGTATAAATGATCTTTTTCATGAGAAAATTTGTGAGAATAATACAATGGAGGAATCAAGTGAAGTTGAAGAACCAACGATATTTGAAGATGCAACTGAAGCACTACTACTACAGCTAGCTTGATTATTTTCTTTGACTAACTCTTTTGTATAGTTTTTATAAGAACTAATTTGTTAAAAAACAATTTCGTGTTCGTTGGGAGACGACTTTGGATTACTTTACCCTTTCTATTTCGTTGACTACTATCTTAGCAATACTGACGTTGCTATAGTTTAGTAATATTAATTTGATCGCGTCAATGACAATTTATCACTCATCTAATGTGTATTGTTAAACTTGTCTATTTAGTGCATTGAGAAACTCATTTAATATCTTTTGTTATACTCGTCTAATTAGTGTATTCTTAGACTCACATAATCAATTTATGGAATGACTCATGTAATGCTTCTTGTTATACTCATCTAATTAATGTATTAACATATTCATTTATTGTGTAATACTAGAATCAATTAATGATTTTTCTTTATACTTATCTAATCAATGTATGGATAAACTCATCTAATGTGTATATTACTAGACTCATCTAATATTTTTTCCTATATTTGTCCAGTGTATGTTTTGCTAGACTCATCTCAATGTGCGTCTCATATATGTTTCGAGACTCATCTAATGATAATATAAATACATTAGTGGTATATTTTAAAACAATTAGTTTGTCAGTTTTAACTTTTGTTTTACTCTTACTAAAGTCTTAAGCTCTACTTTTCCAAGTTGAAAATAGTAAGGCTTAATACCTAACTTGGTCCTCTAAGTTTATTTAAATTTTCAAAAAGACCTATAGTTATTTTTTTTTCCAATTTAGTCCTCCAAGTTTTAAAAAATTTTCAATTTGGTCATTTCCGTTAGATTGACGTTAGTACCGTGTCCATAAATGCCACATGACAATTGGTGGAATTTTCAATTTTATTTATTTATTTATTTTTAATTAAAAAAAAACACCACATGTCAGCTTATGGTCGTACCATGTGGTAGTGATAGTGCTAAGTGTCATGTCATTTGTAAAACTCTCTTTTTATTTCTGCCCTAATTTAAAAAGGGCTGACCCAAATCAGTTGGGCCTAGGGTTGGCCCATAGGGAACCAAAGACCCTAAGTCTGCCCTACCACACTCATTCTACTCGCTTTCAGAATCAACCCCTTTTTCCTTAGAGCTTTAACCGTCCCCCTCTGCTAGGGTTTGGTACCACCTTGGTCAGGCAAGTTCGAACCAGTTCATTTCTTCTCCACGTAAGTGTTTCATCATCCGTGCTTGCATTTTCTTCTACTGTTACTCTGGGTAACTTATGTCCCCACTATTCCCTTAAATTTTTCCAGCTCCTTAAGTTGTTCCTTGAGTTGCCGTGCCCACTGCTTAGAGTCAAGGTTCTGTTCTAGCTATTTCCAAGTAAGGGAAGCTAGATCCTTTTGTATATTCCGTGAGATCTACTTGTTGTACGTTTATTTCATGATTAAATAAATTGTGTGTGAATATGAGTTGCTGGAATACATGTTTGAACTGTTTGGAGCGTGTTTAGGTGACTATTGCACGAGAGAACAGTGGTGAGCGCTGGTTTTCTCGCCCAAGCGAGCATGTCTCGCCTATGCGAGATTACAGAGGCTCGCCCAGGCCATTTCATGCGAGTTGTCGCTCAGGCGACTAACCACGCTTTGAGCGAGCGAGTGTCTCACTCAGGCGAGGGAAGTCTCGCCTAAGCGAGAAGGAGCTGAAGGCCACTGTTCTTGATGTCGAGCTCTTGCCTAGGCGAAAGGAGCTCGCCTAAGCGAGAGTCCCTCTCGCTTGAGCGAGGCATTTCTGCCTGAGCGAGAAGCTGGGCGAGAATGCGGCCTGGTTGGTTGTTTCTTTATTCTGAATTGTTGGCTCTATGTTTGTGTTGATCTTGCTCTTAAAGTATGAATAGGGTGATTATGTATGAATGAGATAATCTATAGTCTGTAATGGATGAGTTCAATATGATTTGGGCATGTTACATGTATGGTTGGTTTCACGGATTGAATATGATGAGTTGGGTATGGATTTGATATGAGATATGGAAAGATTCATTGATAAGAAAGGATGACTCTTGACATGGTATCGGCATGAGGTACAATTCTATATTTGTGGTTTGGGAAGGATGAGTTATTATTGATTCAACATGGAATATGGATGAGGAATGGGTACAAAGGTTGGCATGAGATTTAAATGCTTGATTATTATTAGTTGGTTGTTTGAATATATGTGGTATGTGGTCAGTACGTAAATCCATAAGTCTGTAGGTGAGACTTTCTTATCGTGCTTCAGTGGTCGGGACGTAATTCCATGACCCCTGTTAGTGGGAGTTCATGGTGGTGCCCAATCTATATAATTTGGTAAGGATTCAAGGTAAGGTTGCATCCTGACACTCTAAAGAGTCAGTTAGTCTCACTTAGAGCGGACTGACTCTTGTAGTGAGAGTAGCAGGAGGCCTGAAACTCATTAAGGGCTAACCTTGTGTGTGGGGGATTGAATCACTGTAACACTTGTAACACATAGATCGGGGGTGAGCAGCTCGAGGGTGAACAGCTCGAGGGTGAGCATGGTAATCCACCACAATTGCAAGCATCCGCTGAATCTGACCAGATTATATGTATCTGGATGAGTCGTGTCGAGTCTTAGTGTATTGTGTGGAAGGTCATAACATGTTTGGACGATGTATGTATAGTTGACTGTGAAAAAGTATATGATTGCATGATAACACTATTTTTCGGCTCTAGCTTACCCTTGCTTGTTTGATTGTTTTGTATGTTGTTCTTCTACTTTTGTGATGATCATCAATTTATAGATGGGAGTAGATGCGAGAGGTACTCGAGGTCAACAGGGAAGGGATGGTTCTGCTGCATAGTCTACCTGGGCTGGACTTCATGTTTCTTGGGGCTTTTCTTTAGGGCTATGGCCCATGTACTACTTTGTTCTTTAGTACTCTATTAACTATTGTGAAGTTCTTGGATTTCGTTTGTATCTGACATCGTGGTGTGCCTTGGTTTCTCCTAGCATCCTCTGGATATTGTCAGGAGTAGCGTTTATACTCCAGGACTTGTCACTAAATTTCTATCTGTGTGGCATTTCATTTAAATTAAAGTTATTATTTAAATGGGGTGTTACATTAATGGTATCAAAGCAGTTCGTCCTTAGGATGACCTGAGGTTGTGGGTTTGTCGTGCCTTGCAGGCGTAAGTAGTCATGTCTAGTCGAGTTTGTGAGTGAAACCAAAAGTTTTAGGAACAAAAAACGCCTTGATAGAGTAATGAGGGTGCACACTCATGACTAGAGTAAATGTTGTTTTCCTTTCTTAATTCTAATGGTTTAAGGAAAGAGCGGTGACATACAAAAAGGGGTTCGTTGTCTGTAAGTGATAGACTGTTGCTTGGTATGATCTAGTTTGTCTGGCTGTGCCTCTGTGCTTTGTGTCTAGTGTCTACGGAGATAAGGGAATGCAGATCCAATGTCTTGGATTAATAAACTGGAGAAGATGCTAGAGTTCCCAAAATAACGATTGGTCAGAGGGAGCTTTACGGATAGACTCTCGGAAAACAAATACTACAAGCTTTCTAAAAGGAGTTGAATCCAAAGGGTAAGAACACTGAGGGGTATCAGTGCGTGCAAGTGCCACATCGTTTGAGGAAATCAAGCTGATTCTACACCCCGACGATGGTGAGGTTCCGAGTTCTGCAAATGCATACAGTGTTAGATGGAATGTCATTGAATATAGTCATATGGTCACATCTAGTGCTTCTTGGAGTGGTGGAAGAGGGACAATTGGCAAACCTTAGGTTGCAGAAAATGGAGGGATTGCTTAGCGACGAGAAATGTGAGAAAGGAGGAGACCGGGAAGTGCGAAAGGATGGCAAACCTCTAGTGGGAGGCTGAGATGGATAAGGGTTTAGTGATCAGTGAGGAAAGATGATGTTCCTAAGTAGGGGAAAGAACAATTTATGGATAGGAAAGAAGTGGCATAAAGGATTCATACTAGGATTAATAGTCAGCAGGTGATGATGGGTCTTTTCAAATTTGTTAGTGGGATGATTCAATGGGAAAGTAGTTCCCGTGAGTAGGACATCTGACCCTGGGTATAAAGTGGAAGGTTTCACGTACCAGAAGGAGGGGCACACCTTTAAAGGTTATTCTCGTATGGAAGGACAACCCAACTGATGTCATAACACAATGATGGGGGAAATGAAAAGAGAAGTTTTGAGTGGTTGACATGGTGTCTACGATGGTTGATGCTAAAGTGGTTAGCACAAATAAATCTCATACATAGATGCACCTTACGAAGAGATGCTTGGACTAAGGGCCGGTTTTCTTGGGATCGTGTACTCCTTGATGTCGCCAGTATGGTAAAGGAGTCATGGTTGTCTTTAAGAAGGAACTGAGGTTGAGACGATGGTTTTTGCTACAATTGCGACCAAGTGGAGACCCGCTCGGGGGTGTGGTGCCTTCGTGGTGATCAAAGTATTTAAATTTAAATCCGATCTGAATTATGCGATGTTGGGACGTAGTCTCAAGGGTGAATCAGTTGTTTTCTCAATCTCATTCCGATGAGCTGGGACAACCAACGAGGTGGTGTTCTTGGATTAAAAAGAGATGATTCAATGATGGCGTGTGAAGTACGGATCAAGCTAAATAGTGGGGGTAAAGCTTCACATGAATCAAAGACATCTGACGAGGGAAAGTGGATGATAGACGAGAGGATCTCAGTAGTAAAGGAGTTATAGACATGTTGTGAAACAAGTACCAGAGTTTTGACCTTGGTGTGATAAAGTTCCCCTCTGCATTGGTGCCTGAAGAGGAACTTGAGATAATAGTCCCTAATGGAATGGTTTCTACCGCGAGTTTGAAGTAAATACGGAGGTGGAGGAGATGTTGGAGAAGTAGTGGCTTATACTAAGTATAACCACAAGGATGACTGCAAATTTGGTAAACATTAGAGGAAAGGTAGTGGTGGAATAGATTGTTCAAGGGAAAGCGTTGGATAAGGGAGGATTGGCTTTACGAGCCTATGGTTGTAAAGAATGGAAACATGATGAAGGTAAGGCAATCTCAAACATGTTAGCTGTATCGTCAAGGTTTAACGGCGAGTATCCAAGTGCGAACAGAGTCTTTAGAATGTGCAAGAAAGGGTATTGACAAAGGTTTTAGTGCCTAACAGGACATATAGTTAGGAAGGGTGGATATAATGTTGGGAAAATGGGATGCTAAGACTATAAAAAGGTGAGTCCAAAGGGTTTTGCAAGTTCCATAGAGGTTTTAGAGGAAGGTTCCTCATCGATGATTGCTTCCTTGTCACGACAGACTTAAAAGGAGCATCATTTGGAGTGAACGAATGAGTGACTTGTCTGTTGATCAGAGTGGCGCAACGGGGTGGAGAGGAGAGATACCTATGGAGGGTAAGAGGTGTGTGGGAAGAACTATCTTACTCATGACCTAGTGAATTACTACGACAACCGGTTATTCATAAAACCGCGAAGGCGAAGTTCTTATGAGTACTAAGTAAGGATGTTCAGTGATCATTTAGAATTGGAGTTATGGAGTTACTCAGAGAAAGTCGTGCAAGAGGAGTAGGAGATGGTTTGAGTTATGATTTCAAATTAGGATGTCAACGTTGAAGTGAGAAAGTGGGCCTAAACGTTTGGCCAGAGAAGGAAATTCAAGATCCTCGAGTTGACGAGGTGAGAGTAAGAGTTGGTTAAGAAACATAAGTTTTTAGGTTGGAAAGAGAATGTGTGAGGAGATTTCATTAGCCTAGTCATCTGACTAGAACTAGTGAGTCTCTCGACAAGATTGGGGAAGAAGTAATTCAGCAAAAATCTTAATTTGGGAAGTATCTTAGAGTTGATAGGTATAAATCAAGTTAGAAATTATAAGCCAAGGAAAGACCTAGTTCTTAGGCTTTTGTCGAAGGATAATTAAAGGTTAGCAGATCATAAATGAAGGGGAGATGCCAAAATGAATTGGGTGGTTGTAATAAAGGAAAGTTTAATTTGGAAATGAAATGACTTGGTTGTGGACTTTGTTACCGTTGGTTGAAGTCAGTAAAGGAGGCAAGATGTTATGAGTGTTGTTACGCATAAAAGTGGTCAAGAGTGTTGATGGTAGGGCGGTAGGCCAAAGCTCCATGTTGATCAAGTCACTAAAGTGAGGCATAAAGGAGTGAACAAGGTGATGAGAAGTGATAACGAACATGCTTTAGTTTGAGACGTAAAGTCGTCTGAGACTTTGATACAACCTACAAGAGGTAATGGGGAGCATATGGGAAGTGAGTCAGTATGTCAGATACAAGTTAGTTGGACAAGTATTGATGGAGCATTCAAGTTTTAAGGTTGCAAGTTCGAAGCCATTTCAAGTGTAGTGACTAAACAAATCTACATTGTTGAACACATGTCGCTTAGCACAGAGGCAAAGTTTCCAGTGGCTATGGGCGTTGGAGTCGTTATATCAGTCGTGTCTGAGTGGTGGTTCTCAAAGGAAATAAGGAGAACATAGTTTCTTTCTACCTCATCGATGAATTTTTGAGGACGAAAATTTTTGTTGTTGGGGAGAATGTAAGACCCTCTTTTGTTCTGCCCTATTTTTAAAAGGGTTGCCCAAATAAATTGGGCCTAAGGCTGGCCCATAGGGAGCCAAAAACCTTAATCTGCCCTAACCTCACTCATTCGTCTCTTTTTCAGAAAAAATAGTTCCCTTATTCCCTCCTAGAGCAGCTGCGAACTCTCTGCTAGGGTTTAAGTCCCGAAATCTTGGTCAAGGTTACTCAAGCTCGATCTCATTTTCCACTCCATGTAAGTGATTTTCCAGCTCTTTACGTATCCTTTCTAAGTCACATTTTCGTACTTCCAATTAGGGTTCCATAGTAACCCCATTCCTTTACTATTTCGCTATTTTCCAGCTTCTAAGTTTGTTCCTTGAGTTGTGGTGCTTCGCTGTTGGTGTCGAGGCCTTGTACTAGCTCATTCCAGGTAAGGGATGCTAGGGTTCTTCGCTTTTTGTCATATGTTGGTTGTTTCACTTCTGTTCTATGATTATTGTGCTTAGAAAATGCTTGTCTTGAAATAAGAATGAACTGGTTATCGCTGTGTGTTTATGTCTCTGTCACGTGAAGCAGGAGATGGCGAACTGATGTTCTCACCCAGGCGAGCTCATCTCGCCCAGGCGAGAGTTGTAGAAACTCACCCAGGAGTATTACGCAAGTACTCGCTCAGGCGAGTGAACCGTTTTTTGAGCGAAAAACCATCTCGCTCAGGCGAGATGGCCTCGCCTAAGCGAGTGCCCGCAAACTCTCCAGGGCCACTGTCGCAGTCTTGCCTAAGCGAGAGTCTATAGCTTGAGCGAGGGTACTCCTCTCGTCTAAGCGAGGACGTCTGGCTTGAGCGAGACCCGCTGCAGGTCACGTTGTTTTCCTTCGCTTGGTAGTTATGGACTGTTTGATTACTGAATCTACCCGATTTAAAATATGAGGCTTGGAAAATGCATGGAAATATGTGGCTATGAAATTGGATTGATGTGTTGGTGTGATTTTGGTATGAAATTGATTGGATTTTTGAATAATGTCATGAAATGGATAAATATGCATGAGTGGGATGGTTTATGGGTTATGAATGACGAATTGGATAAATTCTTGGCATGTAATGAACATGAGATGGTTGGTTATGAAAGTGGCATGGTAACGAGATGAGCTAAAATTCTATATTCATGGATGGAGTATGAGGAGTTGGTATGGGTTTGACGTGGAATATAAAAGAGGTTGATTATAAAGGTTGACATGGGATATATATATATATATATATAT
>Ga0214545_1010837_pt1 | contig 12950 bp, 7 predicted proteins | sample CNSS4metaG_FD_160064 | JGI IMG/M metagenome (GOLD analysis project Ga0214545, IMG submission 160064) | Root nodule microbial communities from cowpea collected in UCLA plant growth center, Los Angeles, California, USA - CNSS4 | ecosystem: Host-associated > Plants > Roots > Nodule | place: USA... | reverse complement strand
TATTAAAATATATATATCTATATATATATATATATATATATATATAAATATATATTTATATTATTAAAAGTATAAATAATTATTAACCATCCAAAATACCTATTAGTACATTAAAACTATTGAAGCACACCTTAGGCTTTCAAACCCACATATCAATCACAAAACAAAAGAATTAAGGTCCACCCTTTCTCCTACAGCATGCTTAAAGATCACAGGTTCCCACATCATGTTCCATTGATTGTATTATTTTATTCACAGTCTTGTTGATAATCATTTGATTGTAGCTCCCAAACTGTTCGTTTCCTTTCACATTTGCTTATTTTCACAACATTTACAATCCATCCCCAAGTGGTATTCCATCACTTCTCCAACAAGGTCTTGTAGCATCATTGTCAGCATAGAGATGTGTTTAAATCCCTTGCAACTATTTCTTTTGGCACACTGCCTGACTGCTTCCTGCAATTCCATGCAGAGTATTGGAAGTGGTCCTGACTCTTTGTATGGTAGTTTTCTGGTTAACCAGTCTCGCCCAAACTTTTATCAATCTTGTTATTCTTATCTCTATCTTAGAGTGCCTCCACTGAAAACTTCTGATACCACCACTAGGCAGAAGCTTTTCTGTATCATTTCCAAGCCATGTCTGATCTGCAAGCATCAACAGAGCATTTTCTAGACTCCAGAGAGTCTGAATATTGTTTTGCATAGTTTCACCGGCAGCCAGTCAAAGGGCATGCTTGAGAACTTCAGGGATAACAAAAAAAAAGAAGAGAGTTGTAGTGCTTGTAGTAAACAGATAAAAACATAGCTGTCTCTTAAACAGTCACACTGTTTACCATAGCTTATAGGTTCCACTTAGCGATTGTGCCTTAATACAGACCACTTAGAGGGCCATTTACACTCTAGTTATAATTTGAGCAACTCCTTCAAATACAGACCATAGAGCTTCTATTTAACATAGGTCTCTTTAAGAATATTGAAATCTCTGTATGGCTTATAAATTCTTTATCCCCTCCTAAACCATTGGGTCAAAACTTGCCAAGAATAACCCACTATTTCTACCTTCTCAGATCAGAATTCAATTCTGCACCCTGAACGCTTGTTACTCCTAAAACCATCTCCTAGAATACGAACTCCTTCATATACGATCTTGTTTAGTTCTTAGAACCATTTTTAGTTGCTACATTTTCCCTTACTCCCCCTTCTGCGTCAGATGTGAGGCTTTCTTCCTATTTATGTTACTTTGACTATAACAGCCTCAAGTCCTCTAGCACAAGGCTCACTTAAAATACATTACATTCTTTCTGACTTCATAAAAAAAATTCATGGTTTTTTATCCAGCTACACTAATGTTTCTATTATGTTTATCTCAGTTACCTTAACCAGATCCAAGAATAAGTAAGAGGCAGAGGAAAACCCTGTCACTTTTTGACAACACCTTATGTCATAAGATGTTGTTGGTTTCTTGTGCCTCCCATGTTCTGTTTTCTTGTGTTTTCCTTATGTCCCTTTTCTTTTCGAGTAAGTCAAATTATCTTGTTTGACATTTTCGAGTATGTTTTATTTAGAAATTGAGATAAAGATTTCAAAGATCAAATAAACATATAAGAAAGTAGATCAAATTGAATAATAAATATTTACTATTCTGATCAATATGGTCATGAGTTTCTATGGGATATGATTTAGGGAATTATTTTTTTTTTATATATATATATATATATATATATATATATATATATATATATAATTTTTATATGTTATGGTAGATGTATTAGTTCTTACAAAGTATGACCATTGCTTTTTATATAACATGATTACGGAACTAATTCTTATATAATATAGTAATAAAATTAATTTTGATATAGTTGGTCACTAGATTAAATTTATATAATGATAAATAAATTAGTTTTTATATCAAAATCTGAATTTTTTAGTAGCATGAATTATCAAAGTTTTAATTATATTTATTAAGATTAGATTTTAAATTACCCTTTAATTGAGCCACTGAGTAATTTTATTATTTGAGAGAGCAATAATTTAGTTTCTAAAAACAAATTTTGTTGAAGTGGAGAATATAATTGTTTCGAACAAAAGTTGAAAAATGTCGTTCATAAATTGTAAGATCTCGAAATTGCACCTTTTATCTGGTTGTAATTTCCACGTCATTTTGAAAGCTACGTAGAAATAACGATGCTTTGATTTTCGTCTCATTTCGTCCCATAGTTCAAATATAGTTATCATCACTAAATTTAAACGATTTGTGCGTTCCCCCATATTGCATTGTCATATTATAAAGCTTTCTTAAAATATATAAGATGCATTCCAAAATGGTGGTGAATTATTTTTCTTAAACAAAAATAAATCTGGTAATAACGAATCTGAAATAGTTTTTAACTCATTTAAAATAAATTTTTACATTCACAAAAAATTATGAATTTGATTTTGAGTTTTAAAACACTTTTACTATTTTTTACCATGACTTCCTCTTTTATCTCCATCATCGTTACAAATCAAATGTCATAATATACTACTTTTATTATTGTATTTTGTCAAATTCTCACTATCTTGTTAGTATAATATCAAAATTATTATTATGTAGGTTAGTCTATCCATATACCTTCAAATTAAAATTAATTTTTTATAAATTTAAAACTGAAAACCATCATAAAATAAAATCTAATTTACAAAGCTAGATGTAGTTTTTTAAATTTGTTTAACTTAATTTTAAATATTTTAATATATCTAGTAATTCAAGATAATTATACAATGTTAAATGTTAGTGAAATGCTTTAAGATTTTGTCCCTTAATCAAATGGTCCGAATTCGAATTCTAATAATATTACTTTATATAATAAATTATATTGATTAATTAAATTTATAATTAATATTGTATTTAATTTACAAATTATCTTTAGATTAAGTAATGTAGAGTGACGTTATGCCAATATAAATACGTCAGAATATGTATTTTTTATTACAAAGTACTACATTCAATATTTATTAATTTTCGGGTATCAATTTTATTTTTTAGAGGAAAAAACTGACAAAGTTTTTACGTTGCCTAAACATTTGAGTCAATGAAGTTATAACTAACTTTTTTATTCTTTATGGTTACGTAAATGTTTGTGCGTGTTTATATAAAGTTGAGAAAGGGTCACTTTCTTCCATGTGATTACGAGTTGTCCTGAGAACACTTATCATGTCGCAATTCCTATATACCATTTTTCTAACTGAATAAGATATTTTCTTATTTTTCAATTTCAATTTGAAAAAAAAAAAACAAACTTTAGTGTTTTAAAGTTGATAGCTTTTCATGCAGATGGCATGAATTCCTATTCAAAGACAGCAAATTGGTGAAAGCTCGTATACGTTAAATCACTGGGCGTGATAGATTGTGGCTTTCCAAGGTAAGTGAATTGAATATGTGTAGTGTCGTTTTTTCTTATCTTTCGTAATGGTTTTCATGATGCACTTTTTATGTTCAGGAAACTTTATTCTACAAAACTCAATTCTATCATGAAGCTAGAATAACGGTTAGAGGTGACACTTTGAGTCTTTGATCAAAATTAGGTTCTTCAAGAGTTACAACAATGGCATTGGCATCTATTCCAAAACTAGTGCTTGGATCTGTTGCCTTTGCAATCTTCTGGATGCTAGCAGTTTTTCCTGCTGTGCCATTCCTTCCCATAGGAAGAACTGCAGGGTCGTTGTTAGGTGCAATGCTGATGGTCATATTCCAAGTTATTAGTCCAGATCAAGCATACGAAGCAATTGATCTTCCAATTCTAGGTCTTCTTTTTGGCACAATGGTAGTCAGTGTTTACTTGGAAAGAGCTGACATGTTCAAATACATAGGAAAATTGCTTTCTTGGAAAAGCAGAGGAGCAAAGGACTTACTCTTCAGAATCTGTGTGATTTCTGCTGTTTCAAGTGCTCTTTTCACCAACGACACTGCTTGTGTTGTTCTCACAGAATTCATATTGAAAATCGCAAAGCAACACAACCTCCCACCACACCCTTTGTTGCTTGCACTTGCCACAAGTGCTAACATTGGCTCTGCAGCAACTCCAATTGGGAACCCTCAAAATCTTGTCATAGCAGTTCAAGGTAAAATTTCATTTGGGCAGTTTCTGATTGGTGTTCTTCCAGCTATGCTTGTAGGGGTTGTAGTGAATGCTTTGATTCTCATGGTCATGTATTGGAGGGTGTTGTCTATTCAAAAGGATGAAGAGGATCCACTAGCAAGTCATGCAGCAGAGGAAGAGGTTAATTCTCATCACTTTTCCCCTGCCACAATGTCTCATTTTAGCTCACTCAATTCTGAACAGTGGAATACACACATGGAAAATTTCAATCTTCCAAGTTCCCCTCACGTTCAGACTCTGAGAAACCGATCGGTAGTGGGTGATGGTGAAATCGACAGGGTTCTCAGTAACACGTTGGATTCCACGAGAAACTCAAATGCATCAAAGGAGGAGACAAATGGTATGAGTTATGAGACACGTGAGGAAACTACTAGTCCTTCAAAAACTGATGTGAAAGTGGTTAAACCAGTTGTGGAAACTGTCTTGAACACTTTAGAAGTGAAGGATCGTTTGAGTGTAAGATGGAGATACATACTATGGAAGTTGTGTGTTTACATAATCACATTGGGAATGCTGGTTGCTATGCTTCTTGGTTTGAATATGTCATGGAGTGCTATTTCAGCTGCTCTAGCTTTGGTTGTTCTTGATTTCCAAGATGCTAGACCATCCTTAGAAAAGGTAAGATTTTTATTTTTATTCTTATTTCAAATTTTGATTCTATTAGGTTCACATACTTAATGCATGGATCGAATTCTTTTGTTATTTGACGTGACAAATGTTGAATCACACTGACCTTTTAAAATGTTGTCAAGAGGGAAATTTATGGACTGATCCAACTTGAGTTGTCGTTTGTCACGTAAAAAAAAAACAGTTAATGTTATTGAGTGAAAAGGATCGCGTCTATATCTTAAGTACAGGGATCTAGCCTAATTAAAGTGTTTAAGATAGTGATGAAAATCAAAATCGTGTTACAGTGTAGGGAAAAAAAAATAGTTAACCCTATTTTTTTCTCTTAAAACACGATCAACAAGTAAAAATTGTTATTTTGGTGCAAATTTAACTTTGGACAATGTTTTTTGTTGGAACAGGTTTCTTATTCATTGTTGATATTCTTTTGTGGAATGTTCATAACAGTAGATGGTTTCAATAAAACTGGAATTCCAGGTGCTCTTTGGGAGGTCATGGAACCTTATTCTCGAGTTGATCGTGCTAGTGGAGTAGCAATACTTGCTCTGGTTATACTCATCTTATCAAATGTGGCTTCTAATGTTCCAACTGGTATGTCTCATGTTACTCAAATATTCAATTTACTTTTTTAGTTTTTTCAGTTATTTTTTCTTCTAACTTTTTTGTTCTTATGTGACATGGTTTTTTAATGTTGAATATGCATTGTCATGGTAAAGGAACTTGATTTGTAATGTTTTCTTTTTCCATGTTCACTCATTGGTAGTTAAAATGCTCTTTTTAAAAAAAGTTTTATCACTATCTAAATGAAAACTTGTGAATGACTAATTAACAACAATCTTTAATAGCATTGAAAGTCTTCATTACGGCAACCAATTAATGAATAAATTAAATGTTCATCAAAGTACTAAAACTCTACAAATAAGGATAATATCATTTTTGGGACCTTTGTTTTATTAGTTAACAAAAGAACATTATAAAAGAGAATGGTTTTTGAAATTACTCATTTTGTATGCATAAAACTTCATTTTGTATGCATAAAACTACATTTATATATCCTAATAGTTTAATTTCAGTTAGTTTGGAGTTTAAATAATTTTACATTGCTAAAGAAAGTGCCAGATGTCACAAATTTCTCTTTGTGATTATTCTTTGTTTTCTTTTAGAACATATATATTACAATAAATTTTGTTTAATATCATAAAATGAAATTCTAAAGTTAATTTGTTAACTTTTTATTTTCAAAAATATCAAATTATTCTGTCAAAGTTGAGAAGGGCTGCTTGGAATTTTGCAACAATGATGGTCCACATCGAGACCAAAAAGTTATCTTTGAATTTTCATATGTGAAAAAAAAAAGATTTTATGTTAATTAACAACTTAGCTTTCCAATTTATTAATATTATGAACATGATAGATTTATTTAAACAGAATATAACTGTATTATTAATTTATTTATTTACCAATTCCCTAATATAACTTTATTAAATGTAGATGCATTTATTCGTTAATAAACTAAATATACAATGTCCTTATTTTGTGATGAAGTGCATTTTAATTTATGACCGTATACAGTTCTCAATAGTATTATCCTCTTTTATAACTTTATTAAATAATATTACAACTCTGTTTTCGTTACCAACGATGTTTTAAAAATAGTTCTGTTTTTGTGATTTTAATACTTATAATTAATTAAGTTATATTAAATGATAATATTAATATTAATAAATTAAATTAAATCACGGAGTAAATGAACTTCTTCTTTTTCATGGGTATAAAAGACTTTTCTTTTAAGTGATTGGCTTTTAACTTACATTTTTTTAAAAGAAAATTACTTTAAAAAAATTAAACATTGGGTTAATCTTGTTTATGAAGTTTTTTGTAGATATTTTAATCTTATATATTTTCTATCATATTTGTTGGGTATTGTATCTTCTATTTTCGTATAATAGTTTTTCATTAATTAAATTTTGAAATTTGAGTTCCACTTTACTATTTAGTTTCATTATTGACATGTTTCACTAATGAAAAGAACTGGAAAAGGGGTGTAAACCCTAGTTAATAATTCAACGTAACACGGACAATGAACCGAAATATTATAAACGAAAGTCATTTTCAGTTTTCAATATAATAATTTATAAATAAAGTTTATATATTTTATAAGAAATAAACAATGGAAATAATCCTCAAAATTTAAGTTATTGTCTTTTGTAAAAGGAACCTTCAAATACATGTTTTCTATAATATTGTAGTTTTGAATAGTCTTTAAACTTTTAATTTAGAACTTGGAATGTTTCATACCATGAATAAATGTGTTAAGCTTGTACTTCTCTTTATAATTTTCATTTTTCAAGACATTCATAGCACATAATGTCATTGTAACAATAAGTATATAAATGAGATATAGTACATGAAGTTTATATGGAAATTGGAATACTTTTGAAAATTTCAAAAGCTTATTAAATCTTTCATAAACTTTTTTATCAGAAAAGATTCAAATTGACCATTTCTAAAATAAGTTGTTTATAGGGTTAAATATGTTTTTAGTTCCTCAACTTTCAGTGAAAATTGGAATTAGTCCATCTTCGAAACTTTGCTCCAATTTAGTCCCTCAAATTCAAAATTGCATGGATTTAGTCCTTTTAACCAAATTTTGTTAAGTTTATTTAATGTTTCAGATGCGTTTCATTCTAGTTTATTTGCTAATATTGAAGCAAAAATGTGTCAAACGGTGTAAACATTTCAAATGCTATCATGAAATGCTTTTGAAATCTTAAATAAACTGAACAAAATTTTCTTGAAAGGACTAAATTCACGCGGTTCTGAAGTTGGGGGACTAAATTGGACCAATATTTTGATGAGGAACTAATTCTAATTTTCATTGAAAGTTGATGGACCAAAAACATATTTAACCCTTGTTTATATAATAGATCGGATATCATTTTCAACATAAAACCTTAAAACTTCTTGTTTATGGATCTTATTTTTTGACGAGACATGAAACACCGGATGAAGATGTTACATTTTTTGTAGTTCTATTGCTTGGAGGACCAGTTGCAGCCTCAGCTGCTGCAATCTCGCAAGAAAGTGAAAAGAAAGCATGGCTGATACTGGCTTGGGCAAGCACAGTTGCAGGAAACTTGTCACTTTTAGGATCAGCTGCAAACTTAATAGTGTGTGAACAGGCTCGTCGTGCTCCTAACATTGCATACACTTTAACTTTTTGGAACCATCTCAAATTTGGTCTTCCTTCAACCCTCATAATCACTGCTATTGGTTTGACACTCATAAGATGATTATACTAATAATTTCATTCAACACAAATACTTATAGTAGAATAAGCTTATTGCAGTGTGGTTTAGGGTTTCTGCAAAATTATATGTAACAATAATCAATTTTCTGTCTTCTTATCATTTATGTTACTTACAAATAGAATCACTGATTGTTCCAAAAGTTGGTTTATGTTTCAACCTTGAAACAAAAGACTAATCTGAGACATGTTTCTTCATATAAGGAAATGTTAATTGTGACTCATATAACACATGTTTTTGTGAGTCTTCTATCATCCTATTAGAAATTTGTTAAATTGATCATAAATGTTGGTCTTATTTGAGATCTTATTTATTCAATGATATAAGAATATTAGTAGCGATGACTAACATGATCTTTATTTGAATATAAGAACTTTGAAAGCCTAATAAACTATTAAACTCCAAAAAGAAAATGTACCAAGCATGTAAATGAATTTTCATAACTTTTCATTTTATAATGGTAACCATTTAAGCAATTTTAAAAGCTATCATATGAAAAAGAAGAAGGAACTACTAAAATTATTTAATATATATATATATATATATATATATGAGATTATATTTCTATTTTTTCAAAGATTAAGTATGATATAATTATCTCTTAAATAATAATGAAAAATAAAGACTATATTAGATTTGGAAAAGGACGTGACAACGATTATGGAGACAATGGCGTAATGGTGGTGGTCCAAGGTAACAACATGTGACATTGTGCAAGGAGAAAGATTTCACTATCTAGAATGTATTTTTGGATTTGAAAATATATTTTAGATGGCACAATTTAGATTGTATTACTTTTTAAATATATTTTGGATTTTACAATCAAAAATAATCAGAGGCTAAACACTTTTTTGTAGTCAAAATCTTGATAACTAATGTTAGAGATCAATTTATCAACTATTTTTTTATTCATAATAGAAAGTATTGTAGATACTAATTCTTAGTTTATAAATTAATTTCTAAATTGATCACTCTAACTATTTATTTTTTGTTTCTAAAATTGGTTGTGTTTTAGGCATTCTCTCATAGTTAAACTTTTAAATTTGAAAACATTGTTGGTTGTATAATCTAAAATATATTTTTTTTTAGAATAAATTCTAGATTGTATAATCTGAAAATTTTCCAAATTTCACAATGTATTTTTAATTTTAAATCGGAAAATAATCTAGGTTTTTATTATTTTTTTCTTTAAAGGTAAATGATAATTTTATCACATCTATAGGGGTGCAGGAAGAAACATATGGAGATGCAGGAAGAGTTGGCCCATAAATATTCTTACTAGAAGCCCCTTGGCGCAGGGAGAAATGTTTGTCTTGGACCTTCACTTTTTCTTAGACTTGTTTTAGTGAAATTTTTCAATGTAGAAGAATTTAAATGTAAATATATATTTTTTATTTGGTTGAGTAGATTTTGTAAATAATAGTAATATGAAAAAGCAGTTTTTTATTTTCCTGCAAACCAAATACACTTAGGACAGTGTAGTCGATAAACTTTTAGGTCAATTGTTTTTCTTAAATAATTATAGTTTAAAAAAATGGAAAGTAATTTATTCTAAAGTTTATGCCAATTTATTAAATCTAAAAAGTTAAATTAATTTTATTACGATGACGTAATCTTTCAAAAAATGCATTTTACTTTTAGAAGTTTTAGATTTATATCACAAAATTCAAAATCAATTCAATTATATCACAAAATTTTTCTTATAAACAAATTTTATCCTTTAGATCTTAGAAAAAAAAAATATTAGTTTGAAATTTCAACTTTATTAGTGTTCTTAACCATCAAGATTTGAAGAATTTATCAACTATGAACTATGTTAATATTTGGTAAAAATTGGGAAGTCAAGTATATTCTACTTTACTATTACAAAAAAAAAAATATCATTCTATATAATGTAAATTATTAAAACAAGATTACAAAATAAGATAGAAAATGAATTTCTTGTGCATATAAAAGAAGTAACTGAAAATTTTTATTCTAATTCACATTTAGGGCACACCGTGGGACCCTTCAAACTCAATGTTCTCAATGTCACTGTGAATAACAAACTCGTTGCAATGGTAAATATTGGTCAATAATTTTGAAGAGTCAAAATAATATACTCAAAAATTTTACACATCAATAATTGAATCAGAATTAAACTTTTCAGTTATTCCTTTTTCAATATAAATAACCATACTACCGGCAAGAAATTCATTTTTCATTTATTCTGCAATCTTATTTTGATAATCTTTATCGTAGGTAATGATACATAAAGAGATAAAATAAGATGAATTAGACGATCAATCAAGTAAAATGTCTTTGATTTTTTTGTTCTCACCAAAGATTGACATAATTCAATAATGATTGACAAATTCTTCAAATTTGGATGGTTAGGAACATCAACAATGAAATCTGTAGTTAAAATTATAAACTAATAATCTTTTTATCAACATACCTTTTTTTTAAGTTTAAGACTAAACAAATAATTTATCATAATCTAATAAAAATTGAGATGTAATTACTAAAAAAATATATATAATAATCAAGTCACAATTAAAAGCCGGTTATGGAAAAACACACTACATTATTTTTTTTTCTTCCATATTATCATGCTAACTATTAAACAAATATTTAAGTATAAAGTGAGATAAGAGATATTTATCTTTTTTTTTCCAAGGATGGAAAACGCAGAATATGATCCTATTATTGATTCTGACAATCAATCATAAACAATATCTCATACCCATACTAATAATCATGTTGTAAATAGTAAACGGAAGCGTACCTGAATTGGCCATAACGATAATATTAGAGCACTCCTATATGCACAGTGATCTTCCTCCTGTAGAGCACCTTTATTTCCCTTTGGTTTGATCTTCCTCCTGTAGAGAACCTTTATTTCCCTTTGGTTTTCTCTCTTGATGGGGATAGGGAGAAAGGAACAGGAAGAGTGCATTATGACTCTCTGTGTGTGCTCTCAGAAGGGGATCACGACCATTTACAAACTAAATTACTTAAGTTTTAGTATTTCTAATTTGGCCCCTCATCAAATTAGAAATTACTAACTGGTCTCTACACAATATTTATTTTCATGACATATGCCTTTAACCAAATCTTTAAATTAGTCAGATCACTTTATTATTTGGCTTTATAAATAATGGTCCTAACACATTTAATTATGTATCATATATATGCATGACCCAAAATTGCTAACAATCTTCCACTGGTCACAAATATATATGTCTTTACAACCTTACAAATGTGTTAGACTTTATGAGCTCAAAATTGCCATTATATTACTCGAGCATACTCCAAAAGTCCCGTCCATTGATTATATCAGTACGTAGAACCAAACCAGTTTTTCATTGCATCAATCGCAACTAAAACCAACAATGATCACTAATCCTGACACAACCAAATGACATGGATTCATCATGAAATGTGTAGCATGAAAAATTATGTGAAGGTGATCTGTATATACACATCTATTTTCAACTGGTCCAAACTTTAACTTAATGAGATCAATATAAAAACTTAATGTACAAAGTGTAAAATTAAAACCACATATATAAATAACCAAATATGTCTAAAAGTTTAATGTATGCATACAAGAAATTAAACATAGAACATAAAACATATAAAAATGACTATCTCCCACTAAACCTCAGATTCCTCAAACTGTAAAACACCCATGCGAGCAACATGCTCATGAAAGACCTTGGGTGGAAGTCCTTTAGTTAAAGGATCTGCAATCATGGAGTTTGTCCCTAAATGTTCCATGGAAATCTGTCCACTTTGTACTCTTCCTTTAACAACTGGGAACTTAATGTCAATGTGCTTCGACTTAGTCGAGCTCCTATTGTTGTTGGAATACAATACAGCTGATTTATTGTCACAATATAACTTAAGTGGTCTTTCAATGCTTTCCACAATTTTCAGCCCTGTGACAAAATTTCTCAGCCATATCCCATGATTAGATGCCTCATAGCATGCTACAAATTCTGCTGCCATGGTGGATGAAGCTGTAAGGGTTTGCTTGACATTGCGCCAAGAAACCGCACCACCTGCCAACATAAAAATGTAAGCATATAACCTCTTGTTCTCTTTAAATATCTCATGACCCTTTTTGCTGCTTTCCAATGGTCCATTCCTAGATTGCTTAAGTATCTGCCTAGAACCCCAACTATGTATGCTATGTCTGGACGCGTACATACTTGGGCATACATCAAACTCCCTACAGTTGACGTATAAGGAATCTTCTTCATTTCCTCAATTTCCAAATTTCCCTTTGGGCACTGATTGAGACTGAACTTGTCTCCCTTAGCAACTGGAGTATCCCCAAATTTACATTCATGCATGCTAAATCTTTTAAGAACTTTATCGATATAGCTCCTTTGTGATAATCCTAGAATACCCCGAGATCGATCTCGATGTATCTGAATTCCTAATACAAAGGAGACGTCACCAAGATCTTTCATTTTAAAATTCTTTGACAGAAATTTCTTAGTTTCGTGCAATATGCCTATATCATTAGTGGCAAGCAGAATGTCATCAACATACAAGCGCAGGAAAATAAACTTGCTCCCCTTAAACTTGTGATACACACAATCATCAACAAGATTCATCTAAAAGTCAAATGAGAGAATTACTTGATGAAATTTATGGTACCATTGACGAGATGCTTGTTTTAGTCCATAAATGGATTTAGTCAATTTGCAAACCATATTCTTTGGGTCTCCCGACACAAAATTTTTTGGTTGCACCATATAGATCGTCTCGTCAATGTCACCATTGAGAAACGTCGTTTTGACATCCATTTGATGAAGCTCCAAATCATAATGTGCAACAAGAGCCATAATTGTCCTAAAAGAGTCTTTTGATGAAACTGGAG
>Ga0214545_1010825_pt1 | contig 12962 bp, 16 predicted proteins | sample CNSS4metaG_FD_160064 | JGI IMG/M metagenome (GOLD analysis project Ga0214545, IMG submission 160064) | Root nodule microbial communities from cowpea collected in UCLA plant growth center, Los Angeles, California, USA - CNSS4 | ecosystem: Host-associated > Plants > Roots > Nodule | place: USA... | reverse complement strand
ATTTTGAGTTAGAAAAAAAAAAAAAAAAAAAGCATCATAAATTGAAATTCGGCCGCCAGAGGACTGAATTCTCAACTGAAAAAAAAATCATGTCATCTATATAAATTTAAACTACAGTATGCTATTTAAGTAAAAAACTGGTCAACCGTGCTTTTTGGGAAAAAAAAATCTATATTTTTACGGTCTCTCTTCAATTTCACTTTACCTTTTCGACTTTGAGCTTTCCCTCTTCGATATCACTTTCCCTTTTCAAAAGTTCCGCTTCCATCCTCCATGCCCTTTTTGAATTTGTGCTTCCATCTAGCATGCACCTTGTCGCTGCTGAGGTGTGAGGTCCAATGTATCAATAATGTAAGCAATTTAGCATAACCCTTACGTATCTCTCGTAATTTGAGAAACCCTCTTGTGCATTGAAGGTTTCTGCATCGGGGCTGAAGTTTGTCATCATTGGGAGGAGGCGAACATGCAACATGCAAGCCACGATGCCTTAGCAGATCCACGAGATTAAGGATTTCTGATAGCACGGAGGAATGATGCAACGTTGATGAAAATCGAGAGGGGCAGAGATGTTCTTAAGTTCAAGGTTTGATGCTCCAAGTATTTGTACACGCTTTGTTAAGTAAAAGACCTGTAAAGGTGCTCAATGCGACACCATTAATTTATCTTTTTATCCCTTCATGTTCTTGATTTGTAGCTTGGTTTTTACGTACTAGTAATTTTTACGCAGTGATGGTCTGGCAGAAGATTTTTTTTCTCAATTTTAGTATTTTACACTTATTCAATTTTAATTTGCTTTCTAATGTTGTAAGGCCGATTTGATTTTTTTTTTCTTTTTGAATTGTTGTTTTTGAGTTTAAATCCAGTTTTAACTAACTCTGGTGTTGCCATCGTAGCTATTGTTTATATTTGTATGGTAGTTATATAATTGTTGTATTTAATTTTAAGGTTTAATTATGCTCTTTATTTTCATTATTTTTTTAAAATATCGATTTAATTCCTCTATTTTTATATATATTAATTAGGTCTCATTTTCGAAAAATAGTTATTTTCGTTAAGTTGGCTTAAACAATATTAAGAGAACAGTAACATTAAGAGAACAGTGACTTGACTTAAACAATATTAAGAGAACAGTAACATTAAGAGAACAGTGACTTGACATGTTTATGTCTGCATGAATAGTGACAAAGAATTTACTAAAACAAATTACTGACATGGAAAATTAAATTTTAATAATTAAACCTAATTTTATATTTAGGATTTTTTCAAGAACACAAATTAGGTACGAATATGTGAATTTGGGATTTTTTAGTTAAAGAAAATGGGGTCTCAAGAGTGATACAAGATTGAGCGGATAGGTGAAGGGGAAGGAATTTGAATGCCAGATGGGTGAAATATTCTTGATGCCATTTAAACCCAAATCATTCAAAGATACCTCTCCAAAGGAAGACACATCTCATTCATAAGAATAGTGACTTTAAGTAAATTAGTGTTATCCGCCACGTCTCTATTCTTCATATCACTTTTCAAAATGTCATCTCCTGTAAGGAAATAAATAGTTAAAATACAGAGACTTTTTATGGGGATGGAGCCATGAGGGTAGAAAGATTGTATGGATAAAATAGAAATCCATATCTAAGCCCAAGGAAAAGGGATGATTAGGAATAAAAGACTTGGGAATATTTAATAATTTATAGGCAAGTGGATATGGAGACTAGGTGATAGCCTCCTCCTCAAGCTAGGTTGGGCCAAAGCTTGAAATGGTGATTATGATGGATGGTGGATGTGCGAAAGCTTGGTGTTGAGAGAAAATGGATCTCGGTTCGTGGTACTAAGAAAGGTTAGGCCAACTCTAGAGAAAGGGGTGCTATAGAGACCTCTTGGGATGCTCTAACAAGTAACTAAGATAAGAAGTATGACTTAAATTTGAATTTGGCAGCATAACATTAATATTTTCAAAGTGAGAAATACATGAGGGGCACACTTCTATTTATAAACTATAAGGTGTCTACAAAATGGTCCAAACACTAAAATGCTAACATGTATCAAAATCCAAAAAATGCTATCTTGGTGAAGGAGAGCTTGACATGTGACAATCCTCACTCTCACAAAATGAACCACTCATATGTTGCCATGTGGAAAGCTACTTTATTAAAAGTCTCTCCTAAAGGACAATGACACATGGCCACTACCTTTGTAAGAGAACTCTCCATTAAGGGGTGAAGGAGAGCTTGACATGTGGCCATCATCACTCTCACAAAACAAACCATTAATGTGTTGCTAAGTGGAAAGCTATTTTATGAAAAACCTCTCATATAAGATAATGACACATGACCACTTTCTCTATAAGAGAACTATCTATGAAAAGCCTCTTATATAAGATAATGTTTGAGAATTTGTGTCCTCCTTTATATTTGCTGGATATGGTGCTTTATGTTGATTCATTGGCAAAGTTTGAGAATTTGTGTCCTCCTTTACAGGGTTTCATATGTTTGAGATTATGAATATAACAAATTTGGATGTGTGGTCAGCATATAATAGTAGTTGGATACCATTTTCATTGGTTAGTCTCTCTTCCAAGGCAACTTGTGTGCATTGTATCCAAATCATGAGCATGAGCAGAGTCTTTTGAGGTTAGACTAGGTACAATCTTATTTGCAGCCCTCAGATTTATGCCTTTCTTATGGTTTAACTATGCCTATATGATAGAGTTGTCTAGTAGGATTCGGGTAACATAGGTTTCAAATGTGCTCTATATTGGGTGGTTGGGCTAATTAATGTTGAGGAAAATTGGTGTTAAGAGTTTATGATGCAGCAACATTTGGAGGAATAACTTAAGCCCTATAACAATATGATGCGAATGAAGATTAGGTGTAGGAGTATTGGTGTGACCTTTAAAGATGTAGACAAATATATAAGGGTGTCATGGAAAACAGAGGAAAATATTGTGGTCGCACTTTGTGGCTGGTATGTTAGCAAGTACACAAGTGATCTGGTTTTGAAATGGCACTTGGATAAAGACATGAAGCAGGGAGAGTGAGGCATACCTTCAAAGGAAGATGAAATACTCAACCACAACAATTGTCCAATGCTGGTTTTTCAGAGAAAGATGCAGTCGCTTAAAGTAACTAAAAAAAGTTGGAATAAAACGGCTTTTGGCAATGTTGATAATATGGTCGTGGAGAAGCAACAAATCCTCCCTTCTATTCAAAGTCAGATTGAGGCTGCTAATGTTTATGAGTTGGATTCTTTGCTAATTAAGGAAACTCAGATCATGAAACCTTAATTTTGCATTAGATTGTCAGGTGTTTTTCGGAAAGAAAAAGTTAAGATGAATTGGTTTCAGGATGGGAACCAAAGTACTGTTTTCTTTGTGTAAAAGATACATAGCGCTAGTTGTATACACAAACTCGTTGTTAATGAACACATTCTTTAATATACGAAACAAATAGAGGAACATGTTTTAGCCTTTTACACAGATCTATATTCCGAAAATAATCATAGGAGTGGTTCTCTTTCTGAGATGATTAATTTCGTTTCCACACATTCCATCTTTAGTGACTGCTAAGGAAAATGATATATTGATAGAAACCCATGATAAGGTAGAAATAAAAAATAAAATGTTGGTTTGATAAGTTCAACTCCCAACTAACACTTGGGAGATGTAAGGTTGATGTGATGAATTTGGAAGAAAGAGTGAGAGAAGTTGTAGATTTAACTTTCCTACTAAAAAATACTAATAACTAACATTGTCGATAGAAAAAAATATTGCAAGCTAAAAAGTCATTGAATATATATTCCTACATGGACTTAAGGGATTATCACATAATCTTTTTCCTTTTTATCATTCAAGTCGAATATGTTTGGAAGATGCAAATAATTATTCAATGCTGTCAGCGATAGTGTTTCTGAGATTCTTCTCTTTCTTTGCCTTTTGTTCATTACCTTCACCATTATCTTTAGCTATTAATTAAGAGAACAAATATAACCCTAATGAAGTATCTAGCAGAAACTACTATTCTAAGTTTTAGCAGCCACCCTTCGCTTCTACAACCACAGAACTTCATCGAAATGTATCTAATAATAATAATCAACTAACCAAGTGATTTTGCTTATACTAAGTACTACCAAATTGATTTCCACTTTCTTGCTTTACAAGCTCCATGACTATTATTCCCAATGAGAGTAAAAATATAAACTAAAAGAGACAAAAACAGAACTACATATTCCGAACGAATCCTTAAAGAAAATGATGGTGTATATAAGATACACAGTTATAATTACAATCACTGTCATATGTTGACAAGAAATTTAAGAGAAAAGTAAAATAGAAACTAATTAAAAGAACCGGTTTATAACACAATTGTTGTTTTATTTTGCATAAACGAGGACATTTAACTATAGGTATCGTCATATATTGAATTCCAATGACAACTCAACAAATCTTCTCTTTTCAATGATGCCTATATATTAATGACAATTCTAGGACTATTGTTAAAAGATCATTTTAACCATTCTTATGTTCTCTTACCCTTGCTTACGGTTTATAATTTAGGAAATATCTGAGTTGATGCACTATATCGACATGTTCTTTTTACAATGGATTACTCTTGTTGCACACCAACTAGGTGTGTATTTTGTAACTAGTACCCCCAATTTTAGGCCACATGCAGCAGTAAAAGGAAAACAAAGAAAGAATTAAAAGCTTCAAATGTATAGAGTGGCTAAGGAAATATGATCCACTCAAATTGAATTCCAAAATACAGCATAAAACTAAGAAACAAGGTAAAATAAACATTGAATTTCATAACTATAAACTTCTACTCAACAGTAGGGCTGGGCAAAAAATCTAATTTTCTTAATTCAATCCACTTTTGCTCCAATCCAATCCATTTATAATCCATTTTATTAAAAATCCAATCCATTTAAAATCCATTTAATGGATCTGGATTTCAATCTAATTTACATTTTATATATCTTATGGATTGGATATCCATTTTATAAATCAAGATTTTTAAATGTGGATAATCCAAAAAATCCAATCCAAATTTTCAATTTAAATTTTAAGTTGGGTTAGATTAAAGGTTGAGATGGATTATGCTAAATTCAGACTTGGACGGGCCTTGCTCGACGACCTATACGGATCGGGCAGGCCCGACGACCATAAGAGGTTAGGCGAGCCTAAAGATATGAACGGGCTAGGCGGGCCCAATGACCCGAATGGGCCCAACGATCCGAAAAATTCGAGTGAGCCCGATGACATGAACGGGGCAGGCAGGCCCAATGACCAGATGAGTCAGGTGGGCCCGAAGACTCGAACGGGCCAAACACGTTCGAAGATCCGAATAGGCCAAGCAGGCCCGATGACCTGAACGGGTCAAGCGGGCTTGAAGAACCGAACGGGTCAGGCGGACCCAAAGACCTGAAAGGGTCACGCGGACCCGAAGACCCGAACGAACCAGGCGGGACCACTGACGAAAACAGGTCAGGCAGCCCAAAGACCCGAACGGGTTAGGCAGGCCCAGAGACCCGAACGGACCCGACGACCCGGACGGGCCCGACGAACCGAACGGGCCCAAAGACCCGAATGGGGCGGACGACCTAGATGGGCCCGACGACCCGGACGAGCCTGACAACCTACACGGGCCTTACGATCTGGATGACACGACGAAACAAAGACTTGGACGGGCATTACGACCTAGACACTCCCTACGACCCGGACGGGCTCGACGACCCAAACGGGCCTGACGACCCAGACATGCCCGATGACCCAGATCGGTCCGATGACCCGGACAGGCCTGACAACCTTGACGTACCCGACGACCCAGACGGGCCCACGACTCGAACGTGCCCGACTACCTGATTGGGCCGGACTGTTTGGACGGGTCTATCTAGGTCGTCTGGCTTGTCTGGCCCATCCGGGTTGTCGGACCCATTCGGGTTGTTCGGCCCGTTCGTGTCGTTGAGCCTGTTCGTGTTGTCGGGCCCGTCCGGGTTGTCTAGCCCGCCCAGGTCGTCGAGCCCGTTCGGGTCGTCGAGCCCATCTGGGTCGTCCGGGTCCTCGGGTCATCCGGGCCTTAATGACACAAGTTTTAAAAAATTCAATTTAAATTTCTTTTATAAAAAATGGATTCTGCATTTTGAACTTGATCCAAATATTTGGATTGGATTTAAATCTTGATCCAAATATTTGGATCTGGATTTTAAAAAAATCCAAACTACTTTTGCTAAAATTATGGATTTAGGTCAAAAATCTAATCCAATTATTTGGATCTAAAATAGATGTAGATTGGATCATTAAAAATCCAATCCATGCCCACCCCTACTCAACAGAAACAAGAAAACGGTGCAAAGAAATAAATTATAAACAAGGATAGGATTTAATTCCATAACTCAAGGGATCATGTCCTGCTGTCAATGAAGAAAAATAACTTAATAGAAATCACACCTTCCCATTTTCTTAATGAATTTATTTAGGGCATTTTCCTTTGGCTCGGCAAGGCTCTATTTCTATGTCATTTGATTCACCATATAAAAGATAAACAGCTGTGTTCTTGACCACCAATCCATGACCAAAAGTCAAAAGTCTCCGGGTCCTAAATTTGATATTATGCCACGCCAATCTTCATCATTAAGGGAATATACTGTGTCATGGTTGTGCATGTGTAGTGTGCACTTTGTGTAATTAGCAATTAAGATACTTGTAACACATTCAGTTGCCACGATTACAGGGATTGATAGATAAACAAAACACAAAATCATTCCCTTGATCTCACAATCCTGAGGCACAGTGAAAGAAACAAAATATCCCTTACCCATATGGGCAAACCAATAAGGATGGTTGTCACCTGGACGAGAGAATTCACAAGACTCACTGCTTGCCAATTCCTATACCATGAAATCAAAGGGTTAGTCATGTATGTAACTTTGCTATTCATTATTTGATCATTCCAATTCACAAATATGGGCATTTTTTATTCAAATTTCAATGTATTACAAAACACAAAAATAAGCTTTTTAATTAAACTACAATGTAATACGCAGTTCAAATTTAACCAAACTGTTAATAGTTTTTGTTGTACATTTTGTTTAATTATTACAAGTCTTTGAACCAAGTGTAGCATGATCGTTTAGCTAGTCAATCATTAAAACCAGGTACTTTTAAATGAAGCATTGCAACTATAGAAACCACAAATGCAAAACAGTGAGTATTGTAGTTTTGTTAGATACTGTATTTGGATCATTTCATGTTGTATTAACTAATGGCCGAAATGAATATGGTGATAATATGTTAACAAAGGTACAGAGATAGAGAAGGAACCTCAGAAACTCTAGTGCTGAGTGTATTGAGGAATTCATTATATCTCCCGACACCAATCAAAGAAAACCTCAAGCGCTGGTTTGAAATTCTTGAGTCTGTAAAATTTATGCCATATTTGAATACAATTGAACCCACTAGCAAAGATAGTTTACTCTCAGTGTCACATTTAACCAAAATACTTCGAAGATTTGCAACGCCGGTATACAATGGCGAAAGCACACGCCAATTAGAATGCTTTATTTTCCACCTATACAGACTTTAAGACAGCGGATTCAATGTTGGTGACATCCAAGATTGAAGGATAATGTGAGAAAATTCAGCTTCAAATCCTTTTGGGAATATATATCCCGTGCTTTGTGAACTTACAATTGAAAAAGGAAGTTATCTAACAACTGTATTTTCTGCAACTAGCATTATCAAGGATTGCATCTGCGCTATATCTTCTTCCAATATGTCAATCTTCAAACAACCAGAAAGGATGAAAGTTGTTAAAGATTTCAACTTGTATACCTCTTTGGGGAGATTGCTTAGACTTGTACAGTCCTTTAAATTTATCAATAGCAGATTGCAGAGATTTCCAATGGATGGGTGTACCTTGCACAAACTTGGGCAATCTTCTAGAATGAGTTGTTCAAGATTTGGTAATCCGGAAAAATCAGGTGTTTCTCTCAAGTACATAGAGTGACTGAGATTAAGAAATTTTAGCCACTGTAAAAGCTACAAAGATTATTGGTAGAAGATTAGAGAAGAAAATAAAACTTTAATTGTTGTAACCAAAACCAATTATATTATTCTTGTTTAATGAACCTATTGAGTTTTAAAAGAAAGGAGCATGAAATATATACCTGGGGTTTTTTCCAAACGAGATGAAGATAACTATGTTTTAAATCAATTGCAATTACACTTTCCATATGAAAGTTGTTTGGAATGTATTTAGAAGGAAACCCCTGCCAACAAATCCATCTCAATTGTTTAGAAAGGTACCCATAATCTCCAGTAAGTTGTACATGTTCCAGTTGTAGCAGTCTTAATCTCTACATTTCCTTGAAAGCATGAGCTTTGAAGATATCTCTACTGGTTGAAAGCAGTTTCAAGGACAATCCCTCAGTAGCTTCTGTTCCCTGTGATGAAAATAACAAATAGAAACAATTGAGAAATCCCTAATATCTGTTGATTAATAATACTTAATATTGAGTCTAATAACAAATGCATTGCCCATGAAAGAAAACACTTTGAGGAGAAATTTCAAAATCATATAAAGAATGTTCTTACAGTATTGCTTGTCAGTATATCTTTTACATCATCATCAAACCATAATCGACTCCTGTTCTCTGGTTCCACTGGCCATCTTTCACGAATAATTTCTCTTCCCATGTCTCGTAGCAAAGGATGCATTCCAAGTTTGTTGTTCCTTTCAACTCTAATGAGAGCCCGCTCTATGAGAACTCTTATTTCAATATCACCTCGTAGTCCACAACCATTTAGTATCTCTGTAACATAGCCTCTTTCTTTACCAATAAAGAAACAACATATATCAAGAAATATATCCTGTTCCACCTCATCACTTAAACCGTCAAAACTTATTCTCAACTTCTCTTGAACTTGTTTATTTGGAATTATTTTTAGTTTTGAAAACACACTTTTCCACTCCTTCTTTTTCCTCTCACTTAAATAAGTACCAAGAACCTCTAGAGCAAGAGGCAGTCCTCGACAATAACCAACTACATTTCTTGCAACATCATTGAAATCTTCTATTGGTTTTTCTTCTTTAAAAGCGTGCCAACTAAAAAGCTCGAAGGACTCATTTTCGTTCATTTCCTCTGTCTTATAAACATAATCTACTTTAAGTCTCTTGAGAAGACCTACATCTCTAGTTGTAATGATTACTACACTTCCTTCACCAAGCCATTCACCATTTCCAAATATGGCTTCTAATTGGTCAAATTCATTTACATCATCAAGCACAATGAGCAGGTGCAACTTTAAGCCATTCACCCTTTTTCGAGAAAGTTCCTTCATGATCGTATTTGTTCCCATCGGAATGTTTTTCAGGTGCAACTTGGATTTTAGGACATCAGAAAGAAGATTTTCTTGCAAATGAATGTGGCTTCTACTTACTCCATCACAAACTTCTCTAATATTTTCAATAAAACTCTTACCAATGAATGTACGATAAATTCGATTGTATACAGATTTGGCTATGGTCGTTTTACCCGATCCTCCCATTCCCCATATCCCTATCATACAGACTTTGGTGAAATGATTTTCAATACGTTCAATCACCTTTTCCACACGGGACTCTAATCCAACAGGAAATTGAGTAATAAACAAGTCTGTATAATCCAGTAATGTTTGAACGCGGTTAACAATTACCTTCACAAGTTCACCATCATGCCTTCAAGATGAATGCCAATGTATTAACAAAATTAAACCACAACTTTAACATATGCTGCATTCAGTCTCAAACGAAAAGAGAACGAAGGATTCATTTGTTTACCTGAAATCTCGGACATCCCAACCAGTGATAACTGCAGCTTTGGCGAGTGCATAGCGCCACCTGGATAATGCATGTTTCAGCTGTTTCTCTGAATAGCTTTCCTGTGCAGCTGCTTCCAACGCTTTTCCAAAATCATATTTAGTACATACATCGAATGGGTCAACATGGTAAAATACGGGCATAACTATTTGGCCGAAAGTTTCGTGGCATTCAATGATTTTTTCAAGCTCTCGAAGACACAGGGCAGATTCAGAGTACGTTTCGGAGAAAACAATTATTGCAATCTTAGAGCAAGCTATTGCTCCCATGTGTTCTTTTAGCTTCATTCTCTCCTGCAGATTCTCCTCGTCAACCAAAGTTTTGACTTGAGCTTGTAAAAGAATATTTTTTAGATGCCAAACAAACTTTCCACTGATTTCCTCTTCCCGAAAGTTGATGAACACGTCGTTTATGAAGTGGGGTTCAGATTTTAAGAACGATGAAGATGAAGATGAAGAAGAAGTAGCAATCTCCATCAAAGGAATTAAAGTCAAGTCTTTTCCAAAGTAAAGCAATAATGGGAAATAGAGATAGTGCTAGTACCTTCTTGTTACGACTTTTAAATTGGTTTTAATTTTTAACAAAGTCTTCGAATTCTGCCATGCTACTCTCTGCAATCTATTATTAATCAGTTAAAAGATGTAACTATAACAATTGTTCGTAAACTTTAGAAAAATGATATATTAACCAAAGTTTTTTAATAAAATTTGACAAACTATTAAATAAGGTAAAAAATTACTATTTTTATTATTTTTTTATTAAAAAATAATAAATAATCTACTTTAATATTTATTAAAAAATTGTTAAATTTGTCGAAACCTCATCTTCCTAAACTTTATCATCTCACTAAGGAATTTCAGAATAAAATACTATATGTTATTAATGTATCAAAATTTAAAATGGAATCACAGAATATAAGTTGTCATAAAACAAAAAAAAGCTTAAATCATTCTATTAGTTCTTATTTTCATAGAAAAATCTTAAGTAGGTCTTTTCTCTTTTTTTTTTTGTCAAAATTAGGTTTTTATTTTAAAAATTCATTGCAATTATGTTCTATGATTACTACACTAGCAACAATAACTATATATTACGTGGTATTTTTGATTTTTTTTAACTTAATTTTTTTTTTAATTTTTTTATTTAGTAGTACACTAATAGAGAAAAGCTTGTTTTAAACTACTTGTCTGACATTTGAAATGGTTGCTGATGATTAGGCCCGTTTGCTTGTTGAAAGTGTTGTTGAACTATTGTTAGGATGTTTCTTGAAGACAGTTGGTGTAGTAAGAGGTAACGCAACTGGTTAGGTGTATAGTCAAAGTGGGAAAGTGCAACCATATATATAGTCCATGTGTGATAGGTTTATATATTTCATCATATATGGTTTATGGTTATAGTCATCTTATAGATTGTGGTTTCATATGGTTATATGACATTAGTCTTTTACACATATAAGACCTTAGACACCACTTTAACTCCAAAACCTTAAGGCAATGTTGTTATGGATATTTATTCTTATATAGTGTTTAACTTTGTCTTTTCTATCCAATGTGAGACTTTTGACTCTTTTTGACTCACACTTGGATTATTCTCAACAATCTCCCCTCAAGGGTGAGTCCCTTGTTTTTTTTTTCATATGATATATTTCCCTTCAGGTGTATATTGAATAACCCCTTTTTGGTTATGGTTATGCGATCAGTCACTCCGAACCATCGGCTACTGAAGAGAATGCTCTCATAGTCAAGAAAAATAGAAGGAACAAATACAACAACACACAGATTTTTCCATCTTGTCCCCATTGTAAGAGAAAAGGTCATCAACCCAACTGGTGTTGGTAGAGGCCAGATGTCAAATGTCACAAATGCGGTCAATTAGGACATGTGGAAAAGGTATGCAAATCTAAAGATTCTCAAGAAGATGTTCTGATTGTGGAGAATAAATCAGATGAAGATAAATCAAAGGAGGATCTAGTTCTTATAACATCATGTGTCACAACCAACGAATCTACAAAAGATTGGATTATAGATAGTGGTTGCACAAACCACATGACTCATGATAGAGAACTTTTCAAGGAGCTCAATAAATCAAATATTTTCAAGGTAATAATTGGGAATGGAGAACAACTTATTGTTAAAGGTACATGAACACACTAGTGCAGGAAGGACTTTTGACAGCGGTTATTTTTGTCATTTTGCCCCGGTTCTAGAACCGAGGCATATTAGGACGAGGCCAAAAAGGTTAGCTTTTTGCCTCGGGTCTCAACCGAAGCAGAAACTCCATATTCTGCCTCGGTTCTGCTAAGAACCGAGGCCATATGTGCTTCTTTGCCCATCTTCTCCACCAGAAACCCTAGGTAGTCACCATGGTTACACCATAACTCCGTCAACCACCACCAGATCTAAAACTCAAAACGAAAGATTCGTAGCCACTATAGTCTTCTCCTTCATCGTAAGAGCAATTTTTGAATCGTGCAACCACCATGGAACCTCCATGTTCTTCATACACAAAAATGTGAAGATCACACTTGCATAAATGCAAACAAAAATCAACCATATGCAGCAAATCACAAACCCTAAATCGCGTCTCCTCCTCCAAATCGCGAAACCACCTCCTTCGCAATGACAAGTTTCTTCACGCTACTACCACCTACACATCTCGCCACCATCAACGACAGATCTCCATCCACGCACAACACCAATCTACCACGCACATGTAACACAACGAACTGATGCCCACTTCGCGAGCCCCAAATCGCACTTCGCCAAGCCAGAACACGAATGAGCCAAACGTCTAGTAGTTGTGAGTGGTCGGAGTGCAACAACAGCAGTTGAGGTGGGTGGTTGAGAGAGAGAACGCGCACGCGAGGAAGAAGAGGAAAACAAGTGATTCACGATTTTTGAACCCTAATGAACCTTTTGGCCTCGGTTCAATTTTTAACCGAGGCAGAAAACTGGTTTTTGGCAACGGTTCAATTCCACCCGAGGCAAAAAATACTTTTTGGCCTCGGTTCAATTTTAACCGAGGCAAAAAACAATTTTTGGCAGCGGTTCAATTCCAACCGAGGCCAAATGTCACTGCTATAATGGCATTTTTGAAATATTAGCCAACTTT
>Ga0214545_1010819_pt1 | contig 12971 bp, 3 predicted proteins | sample CNSS4metaG_FD_160064 | JGI IMG/M metagenome (GOLD analysis project Ga0214545, IMG submission 160064) | Root nodule microbial communities from cowpea collected in UCLA plant growth center, Los Angeles, California, USA - CNSS4 | ecosystem: Host-associated > Plants > Roots > Nodule | place: USA... | reverse complement strand
ATATATATATTGAGATATCGTTAATTATTAAGCCATATTAATTCATCAATTCATCATTTTGTGGTAGTTGAAAAAAAAAAACACTAATTATCCTTTTAACAACTATTTAGTCGTTATCAATTGTACGGTGCGCCAAAAAATCACGTGTATTAGCGTATAAGTTTATGTTTTGTGCCTTGTTTTATTAACACGACTCATTTTCAAAGCTGATCCAACAATAGTAAAGAAACTTGAGTGAAGAAAAGAAAAAGCAACAATAAAATTCCACTTGAAGTAAATATTGTCACATAGGTTATGAGTCATGTACAGTTTCGGTCCCAATATTGGAAGATGAATGCTATGTACAAAAGTTGACATAAAATTTATGGTCCAAAAATTGGACATAAGTTGATCATATATTTAATTTAAATTTTATTAACAAAAAAAGACATGATATATGCTTATTATATTTGTAATCTTTAAACTTTTGTTATTATTTTTTGTATCTGAAATATTTTCCGTACAGAGAATAACTTGTAATTACTTTCTCTATAATTCAAATGCTAACTCTTATTGTTAAGGATAAAACTATTTTGACTTTAGTTTTCTATATTTCACTTTAGGTCAGATATTTTTAAAAAATTTTGTTTTCGGTAAAGATATTAAGTTTTTTATCACTTCTCTTATAAATTAAATGTTAACTCTCAGTCAAGATAAAACTATTTTGGTCTTAATGTTTTTTTACTTTAGTTTAGGTCAAGAGATTTTTTCAAATTTTTATCTTCGATAAAGATGGTAAGTTTTTTCAACGGAACAAGCGTTTTAAAAAATTAATGCGTAACCTCACAAATATTGTATATTTTATTATATTAAATGAATACCATAGTTTTAATGAATCGTAAAAAGATGTATCAAACTTTACATTTTATCATTTAATTTATATACATATACAGATGCGTGTGAGCTAGATTAAATCCCAACACTATAATTTTTATTATTTATTACGTCATTTAATAACTTTGAATATATTCTAAAAGCCTGCAGCTAGAAATATTTATTTATCGTGAAGATATTTTTTTATGTGCTGATATAAGTGTGTGAAATTATTTGAAAAGTGATGATTAAATTTAAATTATGTTTACATCATACTTTACTTAAATGTGTATGTGTAGGTTGGTTTTAGATCTCACATAGCAGCAGTTGTACATGAATGTTAGGATAGTTAGGTGTAAAAGTGATTATTTAGCTTGATTTTATAAAGCTTTATGGCTAGGATTTTTTTGAGACATAATTGGTTTTTAAAGGACAATGATATTATGACTTTTATTTTTTTTACTTTTATATTTTATTTTGTTATGTTGTTCAATGTGAATTATTGATTAATGTACTATTATATTTTTTTTTTAAAGAATCGATGACTCATACTAAACTAAGTTTCTTTTGAAAGAATTAATGATTTACACTAAACTATGTCAGGAAATAAATGATGAGAGTCAAAGTATAATTTTTCTTTTTTTAAATGTTTTTCTTTTACTTTGTGTTGCTTAAGGTTCAAGAGAAACATAAGATGATGTAACTTAAGGAAGAGTTGTTTGGGGATACTTTAATGATGCTAATAATTAGGAAGAATTTTATGCAGCTCACCGCCATGAGATATCAAATATTGAGAATCGTCACCTATGATACAACTAACAAAAATATCGAGAATCATCGCCTATGATATATAGCTCACAAAATAAATAAATAAATTCTAAGAGATGAAATTTTTTGTTTTTTGATCATTGATTAACTACCAATATGCACACAATATACATGTTAGTTATATATTGACTATATTATTAATGGTTCTTTAGTAAGTAATTGATAACTTAGCTTATATATTTGTATTTGTTACGTGAATATATTATTATGTTTTGACACATCATTGCCACGTACATTTGTCCCAAAATACGATAATTCTATTTAAATAACAAATATAATTAATTTATATAACAAATACATATAGAAAAAGATAAGTTAGTAAGAATAAAAATAAATAACACAATCCCATTTAATAAATACCAAGAACACTTTAATTTACTAAATTTGATTAATATTTGTTAAAATGGAATAGGAGATTGGTTTATGATTAATTTAAATGTTTTAGGTTTAAGTAATTCTTGTTGAGAAATCAGATTTCCAACATGCTAAGACATATTAATGGTCAAATAAATATTTCTTTTTTGTTGTTTCTATGATAAAAGGTCTTCATTAACGCATCCTAAAAGCTATTATGTATGAAAGGAATTTGCACAGAAAAAAAAAAGACGCTCTTAAAAGGTTAAAATCTTATTGCTCAAACAGTGAACTAAATAAAAGTCAGTATGAAAGGAATTTACACCGAAAAAAGAGAAAAAAGAAACTCTTAAAATCAGATTAGAAAATATAAGCCTGTGATCCTCGTTAGGTTTTCATAAGTTTTATAGTTTTTACAATATTAAATATTAATTTTAACTGAGAAAAAAATAATTGAATGTTCTTACAATGTTCTTCACCTGTCTAGTGTCTTTTATCTCATTTCTTTAGGGTCGAAATATTTTTGTATTTTAATTTATGCACTTAAATTAAATTTCAATCTTATGAATCTTCAGGAGGTCTTCAAAATTACTCTGAGATTCAAGTTAACAATGTGTCACAGACAATAAATACTAAAATAAAATAAAATTAGATATCATACCTTATAAATAGTGTATATTTATAATAACTGTACGAGCTTTTATTTTTCATAGACGTCATTTCCACCCATATTGACATATTACATTAACCGAGATCTTCTCATTGTCGACCTCCAACACATTTACATTTTATTTTAAAAATAAAATACTTATAAAGTAAAACAAATTATGGCATTTATAAAAGATGTAAACTTTTTTAATATATTTGTCAGGAATTCAAATATAAATCTAAATATCATATTAAATAAAAGTAAAAAAGTAAAACATGTTATAAAACAAAGGTTTAATTAGTCGATTAGTAATTATTTTCGTTTGAAAATTTCAGTTTGATATTTATTTTTAAAAAAGTTTCAATTTTGTCTCAACTTTTGAAAAATTGTTTCAATTAGATACCTTATAGAAATTTTTTTTTATTAATGTTGTTAATTGCATGTCATGTGTTAGCCTCTGATTTTTTAATTTTTTTTAATTAAAAAAAATTGTCACGTGTCAGATCTAACATGTGATATTGTCAGTGTCTTTGTCAAGTATCGTTGTCTTGATTTCAATTTAGTTCCCCACATATGTTCAGTTGTTTCAATTTAGTCTGAATACTTTTTTTCAAAATAAAAAAATATTATATTTCTTTTAAGACCAAATTTATTATTTATATACATGTTATATTAATATTTATTATTCAAATATGACTTACAAAATTAAATATTAATATTTATATTAAAGTTTAGTAGTAGAAATAATGAATAACAAAATATAAAAGTAATTGAAATACTTTTTTAAAAATTAAAACAAAATTAAAATTTTTAAAAAATGGATAGCAAATTAAAATTTTCAAATAAAAATAGATATTATTCGACTAAATAAACCTAAAAAGATACTATTCTTTAATAGATCGAGAATTTGAACTCAAGTATGAGGTCGGGATAACTTTCTTCTTATAAAGACTTAACCGTATTTATTATTTAAAAAAATTCTTTTAATCTTTTAGATAACAGATGTATACTCTTTCATGGTAAATATTACATATATATATATATATATATATATATATATATATATATATATTAATATGTGTATGAAAGGAATTTACAGATAGGAAAACCGTTCTCCAAACCCGATCAAACCATTGAATAAAAAAACAGTGTGAAAGGAATCAAATCAAAATTTGTGTAAACCGAAAATAAAAATTATCCACCTGTCCACGTCACCCTCACAACGAGTCAACACCGTGCGAAACCGCCACGACCCAATAATCTCCTCCGAGTCCTACTCCCTCACGCCTCCAACCATCCAAACACGCCCTTATATTTCTCCCACGCGCTTTCCCCTCTCCCTTTCGTTCTTTTCCCCTTATCCCCCGAACCTCCCTCCGAACCACCATGGACTCTCAGCGCCGCACCGTCCGCACCCTAGTCTCCAAGCTCAGCTCCGTCTCCGAAGCCGCTCGCGTCGACGCCCTCTGCCAGCTTCGCCTCATGTCCAAGCAGGACCCGCAAACCCGACCCGTAATCGCCGAAGCTGGCGCAATCCCTTACATAGCAGAAACCCTCTACTCTTCCTCTCACACTTCCCAAGAGAACGCAGCGGCCACGCTGCTCAACCTGTCCATCACGGAGAAGGAGCCTCTCATGTCGACTCGTGGCGTCCTCGACGCGATCGCGCACGTGATCTCGCATCACGCCACCACCTCTTCGCCCGCCGCCGTACAGTCCGCCGCCGCCACCATACACAGCCTCCTCTCCTCCGTCGACTCCTACCGTCCCGTCGTCGGCGCCAAGCGCGAGATCGTTTACTCGCTCGTTGATATCCTCCGTTGCCACGTGTCCTCGCCTCCGCGCACGATCAAGGACGCGCTCAAGGCGCTCTTCGCCATCGCGCTCCATCCGCTCAACCGTACCACGATGATCAACCTCGGCGTGGTTCCCGCGCTTTTTTCGCTCGTCGTGAAGGACGGTAGGGTCGGCATCGTGGAGGACACGACGGCGGTAGTTGCGCAGGTTGCGGGATGTGAGGACGCCGCCGAGGCTTTCCGTAAGGCCTCCGGCGGCCTTGGCGTGCTCGCCGACCTCCTTGACCTTGCCACCGCTGCCAGCATGCGCACCAAGGAGAATGCCGTCTCGGCGCTCCTTAATCTTGTGCGATGCGGCGGGGAGAAGGTTGCCGCGGATGTGCGAGACGCGGTGGCGTTCGGAGCGCTGGACGGAATTAGGGACGTTAGGGACGGTGGCAGCGGCAAGGGGAGGACGAAGGCGGCCGAATTGTTGAAGGTCTTGCTCGGTGAGAGCAATGGCACTGTCGTCGATGTAGTGTTGAGTAGTGATAACTGTTCTTCGTTTGGTTCCTCGAGGAATCATGATTCGGATTGAGTTTGGTGATTCTTGTGCTGATACGGTTTCATGATTCTTTTTGTTCTTTGTAGACCGGAAATGGATTCTCTGTATTTACACATTCTTCACGCATTCGTGAATTGGAACCAATGGATGAAGATGGTTCACTTTTGGATACATGTTTAGGATGAAACTCTGAGTGGTTCTGATTAGCTGAATGCGTGAATGCAAGGATGTGGGATTTTCCTGACCTGGGAGAATCCCGGTCGATTTAGGGTGGGTTTAGTCTAGCACATTTGGTGTACAAATTAGGTGATAAGTTTGTTTTTTTATATCATATTCTATTCATTATTATGTTATGATATGAACAATATCATGATGAGTTGTACATTTTTACAGTGTTGAGTAATGGGTAACAGCTTTCAGGTTATTTAGTTCAGCCTTTTGTTCTTTTTATTGGTTTTGATTTGGATTTGAGTTTTAGCCATTAATCTGTTAAAAACTAATGATTAGTGAAGGTTGCATATGATGTGTAAGGACTGAGGGCATCTCAAAGTACATCAGCTAAGTACACTTGGTGGTAAATACAGTGACTTTGGTTCTATCTCTGATAATTTAGATGCAACTGTTAGCAGTCATGTGCATGCTGTAAGGTGATTTATTTTGCAGCTGGGTGGGTGTGATCAATTGGTTGTTGATGAAAGAGTGTAGCTTTGATCTAGTGGTAATAGAAGCCAAAAACGGAGGTTGGTCTGTACTGCAGCACTAGTTGTAATAGTCCTATTTATAGATTCATTCCCCATTTGCATCACATTTTCTGTGTTTTTATTTTCACACTTTATGTTTATTATGTTCCTCTTCACTGGAAGGTTTTTTTTTCCTGGCTTTGATGTTGTATGCTAAGTGCATTCTGTGATAGAAAAAGAAAATGGAGGTGGGGCGTAGAGAACATGAAGTAGGTGGAGTCTTTTTTTTGTTAATGGATTAGTCTCATTGAAAATTAAAGCGTATACCCGTTTGAATATGGGAAGATCTTCTTAGTTGTGATCTTCTGTGATTTAAGTAAGAATATATAGTCAATATTTATGTTGGTTAGATTAAAAGTTTATTCAGCAAGTTCAGTTCTGTTCACTGTGACTGTGCACTAACATAAGCACCAGTCTACTGTAACATGCAGCGTGGTTCACTCAATCTGCCTTTCATTCTGGACTTTAAATTCTTTACTTCTATTGCAGTGGCGTGTTTATTTTTTCTTTTCTAATTTTCCAAATTTCTGAGAGTCTCGAGGAAACTTAATCTAATTTGCAACCTGATTTATAATAGACACAAAGCACATGTTTTTAGTTCACATCTGATTTGGCATTTTTAAAGAGTTGTTGTTGTTGCTGTTGCTTTGCTTTGCTGCACCTGAACAATGATGTTGCTAAACCTGTCAGCAGAATTCTATATTGTTTAAAAGTATTTAGACTTACTGATGGAGAAAGATTAGCTATTACTGAATATAAAATTATTACTGGTGGCTTCCATAACATGCCAACCTTGATTCTATGAATCTTCCTCAGTTTAAATATTTTTGTTGCACCTACCTATTGTGTCATTTGAATGGGAATTGAGGATTAGATATCTGTGTGAACCTTTTCTTTCTGTACAAGTATTACATTGCAAGATGTATAAGTTTTGCTTTGAATGGCAGATGTGTAGAAGAAATAACCATCTGTATTCAAACTTACGAATTGCTGTTACCTTTTTCATCTTTCCGATTTCTTTTGGTTCAACTCTGACTATAGGAGTGGTTGTGTAATAGTTGCATTTTTTTAACCTTTAGTTAACGCCCAGATTAATTTTCACATATTGTTTTGTTTTAAGAAAACATTATTAATATTGGTTTACTTCACGCATAAATGACTTTTTGGTCCGTTGTAAATGTGAAGATTTTGCATATGTAATTTTGTTCCTGATTTGATCATTGATACAAATTTTATTTCTGTTTCAATCATGTATAAAATTTTTATTTTTGTTTTGATCATCAATAAATTTTGTTTTAATTTATGATTTGCTTATGAATGAAATTTCTGATTATATAATGATTATTGAGAAAAGCTTATTTTTATTTTGATCTTTAGGATTTACAGAAATTTGGAAAGTGATGAGATAATTTCTTTATTGTGAGATATCATCAATTAAGAACGCTATGTTTTATATATATTGTCTTTATTAATTTTTGTGTGTTTTTCATTTGGCTCACGGAACTTTTTTTTTTCTGGTCTTCAATATGTTTCTGTTCTAGTGTTTTTGTTGCTTATTGATTATTTTTACAGTGATGTAATGTTTTTTTCAGTTAAGGCTTGTATCTTTTATTTGTTTGTATAATGTTGAAAGAAAGAAAGAAAGGATCATAAACTTAACTGAAGGAAAACAACATTTGTGTCATATGACTAGGGATGATAAGGATGATAATGTGGGCATTCTCATCCGTTTGTCTTGCAGTTGAAAATATGGGAATGTCCCGCATTGGTATTGGTTCATGGGTCTGCATGTTGGTTCGTTTTTCTTGAGTAATTAAATGTTTTTATTTAGTGTGAATTTGTGGTCAAAATTTAATCGTCAATCTCACATATGTATATTATCATATATAAAGTGTCAATTGGAAGTGAATAAATTATATCATTAAATATGTTTTTGATCTTTTAACTTTTAGTAAAAATTGGAATTAATTTTTCGAAACTTTGGACCAATTTAGTTCTCCAACTTTAGAAACACATGAATTGAGTCATTTTAAGCGAATTTTGTTAAATTTATTTAACATTTCAAGGATATTTTATGATAGTTTTTGAGTTAACATTAAAATTAAAATGTATTAAACGATGAAAACAACTTAAATACTATAATAAAATATACTTCAGACGTCAAATAAACTTAATAAAAGTTGGCTAAAATGATTAAATCCATGCATTTCTAAATATGAGGAACTAAATTGATCCAAAGTTTTAAAAAAGAATTAGTTCCAATTTTTATTATAAATTAAGGGTTCAAAAATATATTTAACCCTAAATTGTATATATAACTTGAAATAATATAAAAAAGAACATGTACAAAAATTTATGCGGACAAGCAGATTAGCCTGTCTCGCCCCTCGGGTCCATGCAACTCCTGCATGTCAACCCGCTATGTGCTTTGGGCGCTTCTCCCTGCACCTCCAACACTTCTTCTGTACCCCCAAAATTTACTATTTTGCCCTTATTTAACATACAGGTGAAAGTTGGCGAAAGTGGTTTGGGACGCAGTAAATTTCATTTACTGCGTCGCCAACTTTCCTGCACCCCCAAAGCATACGATTACTATTTCATCTTCTCTCGTTTCTTCTCCCTCCTTCATTTAAAACAACTTCCACATTCCATTTCAAATAAATAACACGAATCATTTAAGAAACGCATGTTGGCATCCGTTTCAAAACTTTATGAAACGGATTACGTAAACCGTTTCGCCAAAAAAATCAAAATGTAGGGGAAATGGAATACAGAATCCGTTTCACAATTTTATGAAACGGATTCTGTAATCCGTTTCAAAAAAAAATTGCAATTTTTTTTGAAACGGATTACAGATTCCATTTCATAAAATTGTGAAACGGATTCTGTAATCTGTTTCCCATACATTTTAACGCGAAACAGCTTAAATTTCAATCACCCCACCCCATTACTTTTAAACCTTACTCTTTTCACCCTCTTGGTAAATAAACTTTGCATCATAATCTCTTCAATTATGCATATTCATCACTTTAATCTTTTTTACAGTCAGTTTTCTTTGTTCTTGATTCCATTTCCAGTTCCGACAACAAATGTGCAAAGAAAAGAAGTCGTGAATAAGATAGCCAAAACATAAAATAGAAACCAAACATATCTGACAACATAAAACATACAAGTTCTGAAGCGTACGTTCACATCGACCCACGATTAATTAAGCGTATGCTTTTCATGTATGGAATATAGATACTATTTAGGAGAACCTGATATAAGGCATGATCATTCATCAAAATACGTTTGAACCTTTTCATTAGTGATTTAAATATAATAATAGGTAGACTTTGAAGAGTTTGTTATTGTTTGTCACTTTCTCAAGTGATCTGCCAGGTCAAAAAAACGATTTTCAAATTCCGTTTCACTTTTGCAGGAAACGGAATTCGTATTCTGTTTCCCAAAAATGTCTAATTTTTACATATTTTTTCGCAAACGGATTTTGGGATCCGTTTCATATGTTTGTGAAACGGATCAGAATTTCATACTTGAATTTTGTGTGTTAATGGATTCTAAAATCTGTTTCAGCATCCTACACGGATTCTAAAATCCGTTTCATATGTAAGTGCTTGGCGCCACCACACTCTGCGCCTGCAGAAACTTCTGTATGGGGAAGTTCACCGCGTAACCGAAGATCTGCGGGATCAAACCGTACACAAAGACCGTCGCAACTGAAGCAAGCTCAGGGGGTTCACCCAACAACAGAAGAATAGGCTCGCAGAAGATATACGCCACCGTTAATGGAATCCCAGTCACAACTAAAACAATAATTGCTCTCTGCATGTACACGCCCAGCATCTCATGCTTATTTGCTCCGTACGCTTGTCCACATAAAGTTTCCACAGCACTTCCCATACCCAGCTAAATCAATTACACACACAAAAACAAATACATAATCACAATTATTTATGAGTAGAAAAGAGAAAGTTTGTAAATGGTGTCCGATAGCACCTCTTCCAGACGGGATTCTGTTACGTGTGATGATTCATCATCATGGCTTGAGCTCAAGAAGGCTTCATGTAGTTCCTCTTCCCGTTCCATGTCTTATGCTTCACCAACCTTTCAATAACTTTAAATAGCAATAAAATGTAAAATTAAATTATTTAATTAAAATGTATACTAAAATATTAAAATAATAATAATAATAACTAGTTGTATAGTAGTAGTGCAAATTTATGGGGTTGTTCATGGACCATTCATCTGTCAGAAAAAAAAAGCTTGATAGATACCCGTACCATGCAAAACTAAATAAATACAAATAAGCAATATATGGCACTTACTATCAGAGTACATGATTAAAAGGTTGTATAAAGTTAGTTATAGAATTTTACAAATTTAAAAATAAATTAGATATCTATTTTAAAAAAATTATTTTATAAAACACTTATCATATCTTATCATTTTTTTAAAAGGAGTGCATGTAGAATACCACATGTTTTTTTATCAAAGCAACCAATTGAAGCTGCCAACAACCAAATGCAAGTTTGTTGAATGGAATCATTGCAACTTACACATACAAACCCCTTTTGGTTCTTAGCTGCAACTTTAAGCTCGGAATTGCAAACTTGTGATTTAGGACTGCACTAAGGGACGGAAGCACCGTTACTCTGGAGTCACATGGCTCCCCCTTCACATCTCAAAACGGATTCTAAAATCCATTTCAGCGTCCTACACGGCTTCCATAATCCGTTTCTGTAAAAATAAAAATAAAAATAAAAACGAAATGGAATGTGTATTCCGTTTCATCGTCCACCGACACGGATTTCACAATCTGTTTCACTAAAATTAAAAAAAAAGTAAAAACAGAATGTGTATTCCGTTTCATCGTCCACCGCCACGGATTCCACAATCCGTTTTACTAAAATTCAAAAAAACACCGGAATGTGTATTCCGTTTCAGCATTCAGGAAAACGGATTTCACATTCCGTTGTTTCGGTGCACTCTTAAAACGAAAAACGTTTCTCAATTTTGATGAAATGGATCTTGGGATGTATTACTAAAATCAATTAAAATACACACACAACCATTCCTAAAATGAATTACAAATTTAAAAATATTACTTAATTGGCCAAATGGAGTTGCGCGAGAAAACGAGAAAAGGGAGGCCGCAGATGAATACTGTGTGGACGCTCCAGAGAAGAACTGTGTGGAGGCTGTGTGCGAGAATGTGTGGGAGAAGAGAAGAAGACGAATGAAGACTGTGTGGAGGCTGTGTGGGAGAAGAGGAGAATGAGGGAGAAGAGATGGTGCACTAGGTCAAAGATTCCTGATGGGGTGGAGGGAATCAGATTCTTGCTGGGGTTTGTTTTGGGGGTGCAGAGCGTCAGGTGGTTTTCACTGGGATGCAGGACATTTTACTGTGTTTTCTCTTTCTTCGTTACCTTTTTACTGTGGACAAAGCTGGAAATATATAAAGTTTTGGGGGTACAGGAGAAAGGGTTTGGGGTGCAGGGAGAAGCCCCCATGTACTTTTCACAATGGGTAACTTACTCATCTGCATGGCCTACTCTGCATTATCATCTTATATGTGACTATTTATTTTAAAATTTAGAAAATAAAAAACATAATCAAACTTATTCATTAAGAAATTAGAAAATGAATTATGTTGTTTATTGGATGATTAATTTAGAATTTTATTTTTCTCTTTCTCTTTTTAAGATAATTTTAAAGTCCATTTAAATGCACATGTATCCATTGTCCTTTACAAATACCCTACTTTTTAAGCCCCTTTTACCATTATATAAATGAAAATGAAAAACAACGCCTAAGTGTGTTTTTCTTATTATTTTCTGTTTTTCTAAATGCAGAAAAATGATTATTCTTGCGAGGTTCATAAGACCACACGAAACCATTTCTTGTTTGCTGTGTTATTCGGTTCTTCTTCATCATGTGCTATAATTCTTCTTTTATTCTCGATAAGCTCAAATTATCAAGGTTATTACCGCATGATAAGTTCACATTAAGAGTTAGTTGAAAAGTTTTGTAAATCTTACCTATTTATAAGCCTTTACATGCGTGGACCAAATAAATGAGTTCATTGTTATAAAATTCCTTCAATAAGAAATAGATATAAAATAAATATTTTTCATAATTTTATTATAGGTAAATTTTTATTGAAGGAATTTTTATTATTGTAGTTATTTAATTAAATTTTAAAAAATAATTATAAATTAAAAAAATTAATAAAAATAAAATTGATAATGAAATATATACATCAAAAACAGTTATGAGACGGGTATAGAAATCAATCATCTTAATTAATAGGTTTATATATAAATTTAAATGTAATATTTTTATATAAATTATATAATTTTTAACTACATATATAGAATAAATATATGTTATATATGTTTTGGGGACATGGTGATGGTATATGTTTATTTAAAAAAACTTGAGTGTAGATATATTACTTAACCTAACATCGGGTATAAGTTCAATTTTCCTTCTTTTTTTTCTTTATCAAGGATCATATTCCTTTAAAATTGTTTTCATTTATCTGTCTTTGAAGTTAATTTAAAACAATACATGCTTATCATACAAGTAAAATTAAAAAAAAAATAAACTATATTTATTTGAAGTAAAATTGAAAAATAATAAAATAAAATTCTCATAATTATTCTCATTTTAAAATATATTGTATTCATTAAAACGTACAAATCTTAAAAACCAGTTGAAAAAAATGGCCATCCTCGTTGCATTTCTTGGTTTATATGTACTATTTAATATTTTTCACTCTTTTCTCTATCACTCAGAATAAAGAGAAAGTAAAATATAATCTTAAAATATTGTTTGATTAAAGTTATGACATATAATAAATTTTGATAATAACTTTAAAATTAAAAGCTAAATCATATGTTGCATAATGATCAATTAGAAACTGTGGTCGATTAATGACCAATGATTCTATCTGTCACATGAACCCTTTTCACTAATTACTATTATTATTTCTATAATTTCTTAACATTGTCAACACTTTTCTCTTTTCTTTTTAATGTGTTTTCAAGCATCACTTTTGTAATGAAAAAAAAAAAAGCAACCAAAGAAAACCTTTACTACATTTCTATAATATGTTTGAAACAAAATAATATATATATATATATATATATATATATATATATATATATATATATATATATATATATATATAATTAATAAATAAAACA
>Ga0214545_1010818_pt1 | contig 12972 bp, 12 predicted proteins | sample CNSS4metaG_FD_160064 | JGI IMG/M metagenome (GOLD analysis project Ga0214545, IMG submission 160064) | Root nodule microbial communities from cowpea collected in UCLA plant growth center, Los Angeles, California, USA - CNSS4 | ecosystem: Host-associated > Plants > Roots > Nodule | place: USA... | reverse complement strand
GTGCTTTGGCCTTATGAGTGGAAGGTCATGGGTTCAAACCTTGGTGGGCAAAGAATAAGCTTTATTTTTGCTAACTAATCATTGTGGTATGAATGTGAAGGGGTAAAGAAAAGTCTAGCAGAATGGGGCACCCAAGGGGGTTGGGAAATTACCAAATAAGTAACATTGAAGAGGAATTAAAACCCACAAAACCTAAAACTCGTTTTATTTTTAAAAACCCTCTTAAAGGCACCTATAAAACCCAAAACTTAAGGGAAGGGGTTTAGCATCTGTGGTGACCTATTGTAGAGAGAGCACGAAATTGAGGTTGAGAGGTGAGGTTTGGGTGCGAAAAAGGGGTTGAACTGAGAGGGAGTCGGTGGCACTTCATTGGCAAACCAAGGAAAACCAATCTTCTTCCCAATTTCAATCAAATTTTCAAGTTAAGGGAGCTGTCTCTGTGTGTTGTGTATTAATTGATGTTTGTCTTATGATTATGGATTATTGCTTCTTAATTGAATTCTGAATGGTGTCAATTTCGCATTCTATGTGTTGTGATTGTGAAATGGAGATATGTTTGATTATGTATGTGGAATAGGTTGTGGGATGAGAGTTTTGGATACTTTTAGTCTTATATTCGCAATTGGTGGTATAGTGGGTTGGAATGGATGATTCTGAATGGCATTTGCCATTATAATTATATTGGTATCGATTGACTGGTTTGTGGTACAATTTTGGGCATGAATTAACATTGTTTTGGGTAAAATGCGTGTGTGACAGTGAGGGAACTCTGCAAGTCTTGCCCAAGCGAGTTTATCTCGTCTAGGCGAGAGTTGTAGAACCTCACGTCTGGTTTGGGTCGCGCTGCTCGCCCAGGCGACCTTGGTTTGGTGTTGAGCGACTTAGTCTCTCTCAGGCGAGGGACAGTTCGCCTAAGCGAGATTGCGAGGAAATTTGGGCGCTTTTGAGCGCGATATCTCGCCCAGGCGAGAAGTATTGGTGTTTTGAGTGACTCAGTCTCGCTCAGGCGAGAGACATTCGCCTGAGCGAGGTCGCGATGAGAAATGACGTTGTTTAAGTGGTTCCTCGTCTAGGCGAGGTCTGTATGTTGTTTTGGGGGAAGGTGTGACTCGCACAGGCGAGAGGATCTCGCCTAAGCTAGATAACTTGATGTTGTTGTTGTTTTAAGCTCGCTCAGGCAAGGTGAGCTAGCCTAGGCAAGGCTGAGGGCTTAGCTTGGGCGAGAGGTCCCTAGCCTAAGCGAGTTTATGCGAACTTTTATGTTTCTATGTGCTTGTGAGTGTGTTTTAGTTGTATCTCATAAGGATAGATTGTATATGCATGTGGTGTGATGTTTGGGCTTGAAGGACTAAGTCCAATAGGGGTCTGGGATGTGCTCGGTGGTTGGACACATGATGGGCATGGAACTGGTTGAGTTCCCGTCGGCTACTAATGGGTGAGGAGTCCTTAGTATGGTGATTGCATGTGTCGGGCGCACGATGGGCAAGGAACTGTGATGTTCCCGTCGGCTACTATTGGGCGAGGAGTCCATAGTATGGTGATTGCGTGCGTGCCAGGGTTCAAGTTATGAGACTTGGATGTTTATACTACATGCGAGGAGTCTGTAGGGCAGGACTATGAGCGGGATAGGCTCATAGGGTTGGACCACGAATGAGTTATTTTCGTGGGAGCACAGGGAAGTCCCAAAACCTAGTTCATGCATATGACTCATGAAGGACTATGAGGTCATGGTTGGGTGATTTGAAAAGTATGAGGATTTTAATTATGTATTTTTGGGATTGGGGAAAACATATTTATTTCATATATCTGTTTACATTTTTATTGTGCATAGCTCACCCTATCTGTGTGTGTGTGTGGCAATGATCGGATAATTTGTTATCCGGGAGCAGATGATGTGATAGGTGAGCTAGGAGCTGCTTAGAGACGGAAAGCATGGGCTACTTGGGATTTTGAAAGAAACTCTACTGTTTTGTTTTTGATGTAAATATTTTTATGTTGAATTTTAATATCATTTGTATATAACGATATGGTACATTCGAATTATGTATGGTACCAGTTATGTTCTTTTAAAATTTTCCCGCGTTTTTGGGAAATAGTTTATGTTCAATGCAATATTTATTGTGATTCGAATTTTATTTAATTAAAATAAGTAATATTCCTTAGGGATGTTACAACAACGACGCCAAATTTGATAGAGGTCGTACCCCACCAAATTAAAACACTTAAAATGCAGTATGTGACAGTTGAACCAAGTCGTCTCCCAACGACCAATGTTCTTGTTCAAAGCTTCAATTTCCAGATGAACACAATAATAACACAGGGAGGGGGGTTTGGCAGATTCTGATTCACAACAAACTTTAATTCGCAGATAATTTTAACAATTATATGAACACGTAATGATTCCTTGATTCAATTGAAAGTCCACCAATCACAGATTACCAAATTAATTGTTCTATTCGAATTTGCTCTCATGAATCCTAAGTAATCAACTAAGCAAAAATTACCATGGATTCATTATCATTAAGCGTAACAAATTTTAGACAGTTAATACCCACAGATTTAAGCAAGCTGTGACAAATCTCATAAACATTAAGCATGAATACGAGCCATTAATGTGCACACACGAATTTGAGATTAAGCATGCATCAAATATGTGTTTATCATCTAAACACAACCTGAAATAGAGGCAATTTCGAATCAAACCCCAAAAACGACCAACAATCTCATGGTTTCATTTCAATTTCGTCAAGGAATCAATGCAATAGGGTTAGCTAGACATCAAAATGGAAGAATCAAGCACTTCAAATCTGAACCAGAACATCAAAAATCAAAAACCCTAACTTATGAATTTTGAAAACGCAATTTAAGAGCAAAAAGAGAGATTGCAAAGCTTCAATGAAATGCAAAACGGTGCTATCATATATAAATGCGAAACCGCATTAATGGGTGTTGTTCCATGTCTATAAAACCCACAAAACGAACTGCCCAAGCAAGAAAACGAATTTAAAACGTAAAACCCTCAATGGGTGCTATCAAATGTGCATAAAAACGGTAAAAATAAGCCAAACACGTGAAAAACCGCAAGGGGCTCTTGTATGGAAGCTTGGAGAGCGAAAATGGAGTTTGGAGAAAGGTAGAAGATGAAGTGTGTGGCTCTTGCATCAAGGAGAAACCTAATTCTTGTGGTCCCATCACTCTGCCACTCATTATTTACAAAACTGCCATTATGAGCTGCAAAATTACAAAAATGCCACTCTAGGCCTCAAATGTTGGCACATTCACTCTGATGACGTGGAAATGATGTGGAAATGATGTGGCAATGATTTGGCGACTCTCTTGAACTGAATATTAATGTCCAAGCTCCAAAATTTGCTTCACCCAAATATCTATAAATAATTAAAAACGAAAATTAGGCCAAATAATGCGAAATTAACCCAAATTTGGAAGAGTGGCCCAATAAAGCCCAACAGATGAAAACACACTAAAGATAACAATTAAGTACTGAACAACTGTCAAATGGGTACACAAGGGCTAGTGGAATGAAGGAAAATAATGACTTATCACTGACCTCTTAATTTTCAAGTGCTAAGCCTAGGTATTATTTTTCCACATATGACAAGATGTGACATTGTTGGCAAAAGCAGAAGACAAGTTAAAATGCTGAAGCAAGATTTTGATGATGATAAAGAAACCTAAAAGCCATTTGGAAGACATTATGAAGACAAGTGTTTTATGTTTAAAGTTATCTTGTAAAATGTTTAAAGTACTTACAATAGCCTAGAATCAACAGCCAGATCATAACTCTTCCATTTTTGTAAAAATTACTGGAATAATCAATTATCACCTCTAATAATTGATTATCTGCTCAAAGTTTTGTTTTCAGAAAATACACTAAAATAATCGATTATCAATAGTGATAATCGATTATCCCTATCAGTTTGAACGTGACTGTTCAATTTTTGAAACCCCTATTTAAGGAACATCAGAGTTACTTCCAACTTACCTTTTTGAGAAACTAGAGTGCTAGTGTTGTGACTGCAAAGAGAGTTCTCTGAGTGTTCTCAAAAGAGCTTTGAAAAACCTAGTGTTGGTAGACCGATAACTTTTCCTAGGACGGTTTTCTAGGAGATTTAGTGCTACTACTGTTGCTAGGAAAGCTAAGGTCAAGATTCTCTGTGTGATTCAGAGAAAGGTGTTCATCTCTTGTGTCTTCAAGAGAGGTGTTTTCTTTCCCTATTCTTTTGTTATCTGATTATAATATGATTTTTGTTAGTGATTGAGTTAATCTCTTTATTTGAAGAGATTAACAATTGGACGTAGGATCTTTTGATCTGAACTAGTATAAATATCCGTGTCATTTTTGCTTCTCTATATTTTTATTTTATCTACTATTGCTTTTAAAGGAATTGATATTTAAATTAATCGGTAAAATTTCGAAAAAAATTTAAAGTATTAATTTTATTACTTAAACACCCCCCTCTTGGTTTTTGTCCAAACGCCAAACATTCCGCTGCACGATACCAACAAACATCAGTTGTTTACATAAGCGATACTGTAATGGTTGATAATAGTGACAGTAGTCAATGTGGTGGTGAGAAAAAACATGAGGTTAAGGTGTGATATTAAATTTATTTTATTATTGATTAATTTATATAATGACATTTCATAAGTTTTGTTCATGAATATGTGCAGACTTTAAGGCATTATTGTCGGACAAAGTACATTGCTTCCTTAAATAACAATTTATGTGCAGAACAAAGGTCCGTGATTCAAGGGACACCATTTGGATGGTGCAGCATGTTGAAAGGAAGTTTTAGTAGGAAACTTCTTAGTTGTTAATTAGTTTGTGGGTTGAAAGGAGGGGTGGGTTTTTAATAAGTAATATAGTTGTTTGTTTATCTTTATTGGATGTTTGTTTGGGACTGAGTTTAAGAGTTCATGGTGAGAGTATTAACTTAAATAACGTAAGTGTTAATGTTCACATGTTATATGATTTTCTAGCAAGATGTAGGGACGAAGTTACCTTGGAGGATTATTGTAGGCTATATATTTTATAGCGAATATCAGAGTTCCTTTGTCCAAGTCGCAAGGGAACCATTTTCCCTATTGTATTTACCATTGTGGATTACCTTAGTAGTCTTGGGAATACAATTGGGGTGGACCTGTTTATGAATACTTAGGTGGGAGCATATGCAATGCATTCATGTTCTTAATGGAGAAAGGAAAGAAGAGACACTTCCACATTGTTGGTTGTGTGTACTTGTTACAAGTAATTCGTAATGAATTGGTTTGAATTCAAATTTGTTTTGTTTGAAATAGGAAGAAATGTATTAAGTTACTTTTTTTTTTGTTGAGTTATTTTAGTTATGGTCTGTTGAGCACTGCTTGATTCCAAAATGTAATATTGGAAAATCAAGGACAATGTTCCCCTGAGTATTGCAATGGATGGATATGAAAGTGGCTGAGGACAAAATAACTACTGCTTTGAATAAGAACAAGGTATGAAAGTTGACTTTGTATGATTAGTTAGTTGTAGTTATTGATTTGAATTTTTCAAGTAATTTTTTGGTGTAATGTTTCAAGTTGTCATGGATGTTGGTGTATCAAACTTTGAGCTTTCTCATCGTTTTGTGAAGGAAGCTTTTGATAAATATGGTATAGGATTTGAGGACGACAAAGAAGACAAGGAACATTTAAGTATAGAAATAGATAAACAAGAAGCAGATATTTTGGAACTACGGAAGGCAATGGCAGAGTTTAAAGCAATAATGAATGATACGTGGAATAACAATTTCAAACAGGAGGTTCTAGCATAACCATATGAAAATGGGGGATAGGAAGACTTTCATGAATATGGGCAGCATGATAGGTTTGAATTTGTTGAAAGTACTCCTCAGCAGCAATAGGGCCAAGAGGTTGGTGGGCACCTTGATAAGGAGGAAGCTGAAAGCACTAATTTGTACTACTGATTGAAGGAAGAACCTAGGAAGCGATACAAACTCTGTTTATGACTTACAGGAGGAGGAAGTGGGTTACTTAGAAGTTGTTGCATGTTTGTAGTGATGTTAGAATTTAGTTTCATTTTATGTATACAGTGCGATACATTTCTGCTTCCCTTTTTTATATAAGTTGTTGATTAATTATGAAGTTATAAAAGTGATGTTTGGAACACCAATTTTGTTATTATTGTTAATTGGTTAACCAACCTTACTATTTGCTTGTTATTTTTGTATTTTATTGAAGTAAGTTGAATGGATTGGAATGATTTAGTTTTATTCTCGTTTTATGTTGAAGTGCGCATCTTATAAATGGTGCCTAGATTGAAGGGCTTAAAAAGATTCACAATGAGTAATGTTAAATTCCGCTGTCATGTATTTGGTAAGCCATGGGTTATAAGTGTTAAGCAATGAGTTAAGTTGTGCTAAGCCATGTCAAATGTTTTGTACAGAACCTCTGGCATATTTCACTTTCTTTAGAATATAGGAAATATTTATAATATAGCAAATAAGTGAAGTAATTGAAAGTAGTCATAATTTGTGTTATATACTATTAAATTCCAGTGCATAGTTGATGTGCTAACTCATGGCTTCATAAGTGCTAAGCAGTAGTACTTGGTTTTCACTTACGTTTATCTTGGGAGGAGGCCTTAAATATTCAAGGTTGTCCATCATGGAATATACTCAAGTCAAATATACCCATGCGTATGTTTGTTCTTCATTCAATTTGTAAGTGCAAAGCAATGACATATCTACTGCTAACCCAAGTTAATTGTTTTTAACAAAACATTTTCCATTATTAATTTTCTTTATAAATAATACTTTCAAGAGTCCGCTTGATGCCATGAAGAATATTTATAATTTTGTAAGTTTGTGACCTTACTGGAAGTAGTCATAATTTCTGCTGGAAATACTAATTTTGTCATATATACTCTTAAATTGCAGTGTACACTTTATTCGCTAACTTGTGGTTGCATAAGTGCGAATTTGTGTGACTTGTTTTTCATTCATATCCATATTCAAGTTAAAATAATAAAGGACAAAAACTAACCTTTGGCCTTTTATTTTAAATTGTTTGACGTCGCAATGGTGAAATAAGAATTTTTTTTCTCTTACCAAGATGGACTTACCTTTTGTCAGCACTTTCCCCATTACGAATGCACTCCTCTTTAACCATGTACTTTGAATAGATGTCATCACATTTGCAAGTCTTCATATTTCATTTAATCTTACTCCTTAGCTCTTGTTGAACTTCAGCAAGCTTTGCATGAGTGTATTCTTCTTGGAACTGCCTTTCAATAAATGATTGAGTGGCACAAGGTAGGGTGGTATTTAACGAACCAAAGTCGGGTTCAATTTCCTTCTCGACCTTGGATCATAGAGCATTGTCATATTGGACGACAAATTGTTTGAGTGTTGTGGTAGAATTAATGAAATCATCAAAGAAGACATTTATACCCTCACTTCTCTGAGTGGTGGACATACCAGCCCAAAATTGTGACTTCAAATAATAAGGAACTCATCTACTTCTTTCCTTGTAAAGCATTGAAAGCCATTCGTTATTTTGTAAGGAAAACTTGGATATGAATTATTCCCAACCTACCTCAAAATCAATAGTGGAGGTGGACTCGTAAACCAATTGTTTCAAACCATGCTTTATGGTCTTGTAGGTTGTCAATCCACCTAATTTTTTTTGGACTTTCTTCATGATGTGCCACAAACACAACTGATGTTTGGTGTTGTGAAATACAAGAAGCAATAGCATTTTTCATTGCTTTGCATTGGTCAGTTATGATCCCATCCGGTGCCCTGTTCCCCATGCACCACAACAAACATTGAAAGAGTCATGTAAAAGTTGAAGTATCTTCTAAAGACAACAGTCCACAACCTAGTAGAATTGATTGCCCATGATGGTTAACACCAACAAATGGTGCGAAACGCATGTCGTATTTGTTGGTTAGGTATGTAGTATCAAATGAGACAACATCACCAAAATCCACTTAGGTAGCTCTACTCCTTGCATCTGCTCAAAAAACATTAATGATTATATTTTTTGCGTTAATGTCAATTTCATAATAGAAGTAATTATTCAACTTTCTCATTATTGATAAATGTTGCATCAAAGCCTGGCCATCTCCCTCCTTCCCAAAGGCACGTCTTTGTTGCCCGATGTAGTTCCTTGTGTCTCGCTTGACGAAATCTAAGTTCTCAAAACCTCCTACATGGCCTACCAAGGACTTAAAAGTCTTGTTCAAATGTACACCGGCCTGGTCATTAATATATAGGGTTTGCTTGGCTTGTAAATTCAACCTTCTATTTCTACGTATTAACCTTGATTTTGTAGGACTAATGTCATGATTGTGTTTATGAACCATAGCGCTTACTATCCATGCTTGTGGTTTTCTCACCATTGTTAAGGATACTGGACATTGTCTTCTTTGGGTAGGGTGGGTCTTCAATTTGGGTGGGATTTGGGACACATACTTACCTTCCCTTGAGCAAACTAATTTCAGGTAACACAAGTGGTCATCATCATCCTTTTTTGAGGTGTGAATTCGCACCCCAAAACCACATTTGACAACATGTTTCTTGTAGAAACTCTTAATGTCTTTTGTAGTCTCAAATTGCATTACAACTATGGGCAAAGCACCATCCTCAGTGTGGTTAATCAATTCAGCAAAACCAAAGGTATCCTCCCCATATGATGTACCTAGACCACAATCTTCATCAAGTAAAGTAATGTCATCCAAGCATATAAGGTCATCTCGTTCCCCATTTTGCATCTACGGATGAGATTAAAATCAGAATGAGTTAATTTTATCCACACATTCAACATCACTATGGTCATTCAATGAGTTAAATCATTTTTTTTAATTTAGAACAATGTTTCTAATTCATTTGAGAGTAAGGAGTGGATTTGAAAAAAATAAATATGACTTTATACCAATTACTTTCATAAAGTGTAACGTAGCTGGAAGACATTAAACATAGAAAAACGCACCATTACAATGGGTGGAAGGTGGTTGTTGGTCAAAGAAAATGATGTTATTTACTACTTCTTGAACCTCTTCAATGCATCCAAAAACTCAACAGTTGTTATGCGTTGAATATTAATGGCAGATTTCATTTGCTTTAACTTGTTTTAAAGGGGTTTGATGAGTGTGTGCTTTTGCCCTCATTTAATGTTTAATTCTGGGTATTTTAATTGAATTTGTGTGCTCAAAGATTGATTTAATTGGGATTTCCTATAATTGGGTTTATTGAGCATCAGATACAAAAACATGTTAAAAATAGCTTTTTAGTTGCATAAATGTTCTTTGGATATTTTGAGGTGTGTTAGTGCAGTTGTAGCTAAGTTGAGCTTATGGAGGTGTGGAAATAAATTGCTTAAAGCTTCATGACACCTTAAAAATAAATCCAAGAATAGGAAATTATAAAAATCACAAAAATCCAAGCCAAGCATTCCAAGAAGCTCAGCACGTCGGAATTGAGGAACCCTTAGGGAGGCCTAATTTCTTTCTCTCTCTTTTCTTCTCTATTCTTCTCTCTTTATTTTGCATTCATGGAGTTCTAAACTTCTTGGGTTGATTCCATTGTAATTTCTTAATTGGATTCTGATGTTAGATCAATTAATTTCTTTGTTCTTTTTATTATTGTTGAGGTTTTCATTCATCTATGTCTTTTATCTTTAAATCACGTAAGAAGTAATGATTTTAAATCTATATGCATGTTGGTCATATGAGTCCAAGGGTTTTTAAATTGAATTGAGACTTTACTTTGATTTTATTTAGAAACTTTCATATGATTAAATGAGTTTTTACCAATAATTGAGACTTTACTTTGGTTAAAGGTATTTACTCTAACTACAATTAATTGAGACTTTACTTTGATTAATTAAGCTTTTTATTTGGTGAGGAGATAAAAGAATAGACATGATTAGGCATAGTAAATTTGATTAAGATTGTACTTTGGTTGAATTTACTGTGGATAATCTAAAATTTCTCACTTTTAATTGAGACTGTACTTTGGTTAAAAGTGAGAACGCCAACAAATTAATTGAGACTTTACATTGATTAATTTGTAAATCTATAACAATAATTAATTGAGCAATAATCTTTAGATAACCGATGATGAATCTATTTTGAAAAAGCAATGGAATCAATCTATTTTCTTTACTATTTTTTTATTTCTTTTTATCTTTTAAATTTTATTTCTATCTTTGTTTATCTTAATCCCCTATATTTTTTATTTTATTTGACTAACTCATTTGTATAGTTTTATAAGAACTAATTTGTTAAAAATTAATTCCATGTTCGTTGGGAGACGACTTAGGGTTACTTTACCCTTTCTATTTTCTTGACTACTATCTTAGCAATACTGAAGTTGCTATAGTTTAGTAGTATTAATTTGATCGCGTCAACGACAGCGTTATCAGGGTTTAATTATTTTTACTTATTTTGTGCAACCTGAAAAGTAAGACAGTGACCTTCCATGCAATGAATGCAATTTAATGTTGATGGTTGACAGGACAACTGTGAGAGAGTGGCTTGTAGAAAACGTAGAAAAGCAATGTAACAAGATGGACTATAAAGACGGAAAAGTCACGTCAATTAAATTATCACTTTTAAAGGGTAGTTTTGTCAACACTTCAAATAAGACCCATTGAATGGGTCTCCTTCCTCATAATTTTATTCTTGTGGGTATCTACAGTAGAGAAAATGGAACCATGGCAGGCTCTGGAAGTAGATGTATTCAACTTGCACACATTCATGCGACGGTGCAATGAAACTATGTCTTTTATCCTTGGTCCAGTAGGAAATTTTCATGCTGTGATGATGAACCGTGAGGCAGAGTGAGGGTAGTCAACACAACAATTTATGGAGGACATCGCTGCAACAACATTTGCTCATGATTTGGGAACAAATGCTTGGAAATGGGCCACCATGTACATAAAACACCATGATAAAATATTAGTGGATGAACTTGTTGTAGATATATATATAATGAACCTCTTTTTTTTCATCAGTGCAAAGAACTGAATGGCGTAACTAATACCAAATGCAAATTTGGTGGAAGAGGGTCACATGAAAAAGGTTACTCTTTTTGACAGATTGCCCTTTGTGGCCTGTGTTGTGAAGGAGTGTAAGCCAAATGGGTTGGGTAATCTGCTTATGATTGTTAAGATTGTTGATCTTATATTATGTTGTTAATGTCCTCAATTTGTCCCCAAATAACATGCTAAATACAGATTATAATGCTCGTAAAATTTTATATCAGGACCAAAAACATACTGCCCAGGCCAACGTCCACAAAAAAGCAGTTTCACATCCTTAATGTGGTCCACTAATTGGTGTTGGGGTTGTCATATAACTGAAAGAAGTGGTCATATTCAAGCCCAAGCCAGATAAGTTGTACACAAAAATCACACAAAGGAATATTGTTAAGATCTGATATTTTATAATTTATTCATTATTTTGTGTGCTGTCCAAAAACATATTTAATGTGATAAGTTATCATGAAATGCATAGGTCGTCAACCATGACATCAGTAGTCCAAAAATTGAAGAGGTACAACCTTGACATACTATGGAGGGACAAAAGGAACAAACCCAAGACTGTGTTCAAGCCAATTTGAACCCCAATGAACAAGTACTTGTAGACAGTGATGTACACATGAATGTTCAAACAAATCTGGAAAAGAATGTGGATGCAAATGGGGAGCACCTAGATGAAATCCTTCTAGAGACAATAGAGGATATCAGTGATGATGAGCAATTGACCTACATTAGCATTGATGACAAAATTACTTATGACATGATTAAATCAAATCATTAGTTTCCTCTTTGCAAAATGTACTTATGCCACTATAAACAAGCATACTTTTGCCATTGTACTTTTTGTCAGTTTCCTAATGCTCCAGATATTTAAGTACCCTAATACCATAGTCAAATTGTACATCAAAACCAAATTTAATGAAATGAAATATGACAATAGTCATCATGTCTTACATGCCTTACTACTTTCAATTGACACCGACAAAAGCTTACAAGTTAGGTTGTTGTGGCAAGTCTTCAATGATTAATTCGAAACTTGGTTTCTCTTTGGATAGGGGAGACATAGCATAGAAAACAAATGCTCCAAATTATGGGCCTTTAAACAAACCAAGTAACATGTCATATTACTTTATAGCCAAAAGAAATAAAAAATCATTTCTGCATATTAAAGAACATCACACTACTTCTAATATGATTATCAATTTGTTTTCTCCTAGGACATTGTGTCCTAGGGAGTCAAGAACATACAATTTTCTTGTTTCCCAATTAAGGGCATAACACCACTAATGGTTATCATGAAGCACATATGCCATTAACTGAAACAAGTTAAGTAAAATAATTGAAACACATAAACTGACTATAGCCACAACAGACAACATTGACAATACTAACAAATTTTGTCGTGAAGACATCATTTATAGAAAGAAGTCTATGCACAAATAACTCATTGTAGTTTGTTAAAGACCAAACGCATTTGTTAACCTTCCGCTTTGAACAATCACGAATGACCTTATCATGCATAAAATATGAATACAATTAACTTTGGCAAACAAATTAAAATTGTTTATAAATAAAGCAGTACATGTTTCACTACTGGTCAGTATCTGCTCATTTATCTCAACAAATACACATCTTTCATGTGAAAAAGATGATATTAAAGTCATCAAAATAACACCGACAATAATGAAAAAAGACAATTCCCATTACCTTTTCACTTTTGAAGTTATAACTTGGTACAAAAATAACTTCTCCATGTAAGGACCAACTACTTCAGTAGGAGGATTATTTAGTTTGACGTAAGGAACAATGGCTAGGCGATCAGGTTGTCATCACCTACTTCACTGTCCATTACCTTTTCTTCCTTCAAGATGGCATCTGTAACTTCAGAAAGGGATGCATGGGCTTTTTGATGACAAATATGCA
>Ga0214545_1010816_pt1 | contig 12976 bp, 9 predicted proteins | sample CNSS4metaG_FD_160064 | JGI IMG/M metagenome (GOLD analysis project Ga0214545, IMG submission 160064) | Root nodule microbial communities from cowpea collected in UCLA plant growth center, Los Angeles, California, USA - CNSS4 | ecosystem: Host-associated > Plants > Roots > Nodule | place: USA... | reverse complement strand
CATTCTACAACAAAAAAAAAAAAAAACAAACAAAATTGCTTGTTACCTAGGTAACGCAAAAAATAGTAAGTGGAAAGAAAATTATTTATATAAATATAAATAAATAGATAAATAAATAAATTTTATTTGTTATTTATTATTTTTGAATTATTATAATTATTTATAATAGAAAATCACAATCAATTATATGAAATGATAGTCTATTATTATTTTATAAATATTGAAGCTATATAGTTTGTTTTTTCTTTAGTTTTGCATAAAAAGTTGGAGCTTTTCACCCTAGCACCAAACAAAGTAGATACTATCTGAAATCAGTTTTAGAATCAAGATTATCTAACACTATAAATTTTTATGAGATTTTTATGAGATTTTTTCAAAATTTGTTATAAATATCTTTAAAAAAAATTTATTTTTATTATATTTTAAAAAATTAATTAACAGATAATTTCCTTTATTATAAAAATATAAAATTTGTAAATATATTCGTAAAATATTTTAAAAAAATTCCATAATTTTTTATCAATAATTATTTATAAAAAATAATGTCAGAAAAATAATAAAAAATATATTTTTTTGGTAATGTAAAATAACAAAATTGAAATATAAAGTTGTTATTTCGATGCAACACATATAGAAAATTTGAGATTTTATATTATCTATAATTTTAATTTCTCGAAACTCACATTACAATGTAAATGATTTCCACTATCTGGTAAAGTTCCTCACAAAACTCCGGAAACATCTCCAGTGAAGCTATTATGAGGGAAAATAACTCATTTTTTAAAATAAATTAATATATATATATATATATATATATATTATAAAATTTAACTTGATTTGAAATATTGTTATTGTCAGTAAGTTATTGTTAAGTTGCAGTGAAAAATATTTACATGTTTAATCGTCCAAATACAATACGGATCATTATGTTTTGATTAGAATTTTATTAGCATCGAAGAGAAACGAAAACGAAAGAAAAAACACAAAGTAACAAGAACACTTCCAAACCAAACCATTTTTAAATATTGATTTTTAAATATTGGTTGGATTCTACTGCTTTTGAGTACTCTTTACAACTTTATTATAGTATCCCACAATTAAAATAAAATTCTAAGTGGATGATCTAAGTCTTCCACTTACATACTAATGATTAAAATTTATTATCACTAATGGAGGCTAAACAATTGATTAGTAATTCCAATCATTCTTAAACAGTGTTTCTAAAAGGACGTATTATCTTCATCATGGACATTTTTATAGTAGATTTAATTCATGTAACAGAAACAGTAAATAAATTAAATGTGTACCAGAACAAAACTACAAAAATACTCTTAATTTAATTTAAATAAAATAAATATATATTAAAAAAATTAGTTACAAAGTAATTAAATTATAACAATAGAAATAATATTCAAATTTCTGTTGTTAGTAATTAATTTATTATTTATTTTGATTGGATAAACTTTTTAGTAAATATTTATAAAAAATAATTGATTTTTTTATGTTAGAGTCTCAATTAACCCTTTCCGTAAAAATCACTTTTCTTCTTTGTAAAATCTCACTTATTTTCTTCTAAATTTTTAGTCAGCTAAGAACCAACACTATAAGAGTGGTTTATGTGAAGAATTTTATGAAAGTTCTTGATTAATTTTTTCTAGTTAATTTTGATTTATGTCTCTCTTGTTTTTCTTAGGAAGCAATATGGTTTTTCTTTTCTTTCAATGCGATTATCTTTTCATTACATGTAGTCTTCCTTCTTTCTCGTTAAAATATCCTTTCGAGGAGATGCTTGTGCCTTAAATGATGATAGAAATCTTTTGCTTTGTAGAAAGGGTAATTTTGAATGTAAAGCTATCTAGAGTTAGAGAGAAGTATTGGGCAAAATCGTAAAAGGGTAAGGGAAACTAATTTCATTGATAAATTTTAATGTTTCATGGTTGAATTTATAAACGGATATAAATGTGTGACTATAGTATTTGTGTTAAACTGAGAATCTTACGTGAGAAGTGTGATTTTTAATGAACAATGTTAGTAGTGGTGGTATTTTTATAAACATAGAAGGTTATGAAAACTTGAGAAATTGTGATTGATATGGACGATGGAAGTATAAATTTTGGTAGTGGAGAAAGTATTGAAATTGAGATATTAGTTGTGACGGAAAATGTTGCCAATATGAGATTGAATGATGGGTGTGACATTGAGAAATTTAGTGATTATATTTGAAGAATGAAAATGTCTCGTGTGGGAATGAAAACTTTCCTAGCTCTCGTTTGGGAGTTTGTTCTAGTACACCCAATAGTCTCACATCATCTAAGAGTCGAGGTCAAAGAGCCTAAAAGTCGAGGTCAAAAACAGTTTAAATACATCTTCCTCCTTCAAAGTGGTGTATCTAAGACGTCTAAGATGTAGTGGACAATACTGTGATGGAAAAAACTGTGATGGAGTTTCTGACTTCAAAGTGGACAATACTTCATATGTAGTGATTAACCCTAACGATGTTACTCGACAGATTTGAAATTGGAACATTGGATGTTGTATCAGGATCTTTAGAATTTGTAGGGACATGCTTAAACTTTTAATTCTTGTGGTGTGTGAAGAGTGGAGATGCGAGGATATTGATTAAGGTAATATTGGATGTGGCAAGGTGTTTTCATTTCTAGGAATGTAGTAAGTTGTGAGTGTTATGACATGTGAATTAGAAAATGTAGTATTGAAATGGATATTAATGTGTGCATTTTTTTATAATACAGTATGTGCGTATACTTGTGATAGAATAATAATAACAATTAGAAATCTTAAAGTGATGAAAAATCTTGAAAACTAGGGGTGATCATGGAGTGGATTTTTAATGATCCAATCCACATCTATTTTGGATCCAAATAATTGGATTAGATTTTCGATCAAAATCCATTTTTTCAGAAAAAGTAGATTGAATTTTTTTAAAATTCATATCCAAATATGTGGATCAAGTTTAAATCCAGATCCAAATATGTGGATCAAGTTCAAAATCCAAAATTCATTTTTCATACAATAAATTTAAAATGAATTTTTTAAAACTTGTGTCCATATGCTCGACACCATAGAATTTGGAAGATTTTTTGTCGGGACCAACGAGGCCAAATTTCAGCATGGGACGGACTCGACTGACTTTTGGTCAGGGCTGACTGCATTTTGGTTGAGCTCGATTTGGTCGAATTCGGCCGAATTTTGGCCTAGGTCGACTCGATCAAATTTTGGCTGGGGTCGACTTGGCCAAATTCGAACGAATTTCGGTCGGGGACGACGTGACCAAATTTGGGTCAGGGTCGACTCGGCAAAATTTCAATCGAGATCAACTTGACTGGATTTGACCAGATTTCAACCAAGGCCGATTTTGCCTACTATGACCTAATTTTGGCCAAAGCCAACTTGGCCAAATATGACTACATTTGAATCAGGGCCTGATCATTTTAAATTTTGGTCAGAATTAATTCAACTAAATTCGTCCGTCGAAACTGACTCGACTGAATATAACCAATTTTCGATTAGGGTTATCTCGACCGAATACGATGAAATTTTGTTCCCAAAGTAATAATTTACTTACCCACTCAAATGTGCTTTCGCTTATATTCTTCTTTTCTATCTCCTAATCACCTCGCCGCCACCAACTTCTATCGTTTGTCTTTAATCTATCGAATTAATTTTCAACAGACAAAAGTATACACAGGTTTAAACTTATAAGAAATAAAAAACTCAATGTCGTGTAGTGAGATTTTTTATTTGACCACTTTTTACATGGAAAGAAATATAAACAACAAAATAGTAGAAAGTTACGTACAAAAAAATCTGCAATTATTTTTATAACACGAGCCGTCATGAATGGCGTCATTGATTACATAGAAGGAAATTTACCGAAAAAGAAAATTGTGATTATACTTATAAACTATGAATGTGGTGATTCGAAAGTGGTTCCGCGATGCATCGCAAACATGGCGTGGGTGCACATGGTATTATCTTATTTTGGGTCGTCAGTGAATACTAGGACGCGCCCGGCAATCAAGGATCCAATCCTAGGATGTGACATGGAACAAATAATCAAAATAAAATTATGCATGATATTTTAACTTTTTTTTTTAACTCATTTTTAATTAATTTTTTCAATGGCGTTTTATTTTTTAATTATCTATTTTAATATTTTTGAATGATGTAATATAATAGAGTGATTAGAAAAATAGATTAAAAATGAATAAAAAAAAAATCAAAATATCATTATACATAAAACAAACCAATCTTTCTTTTTATTTTCTTTGCTATTATTATGTCTATAGGAGTGGCGCGTTAGGTGAAGTTTGGTTTAATTTTTACGAGTTAGATATACGTCTAAAAAAATTAAATTATTTTTTTTTTGTTTTATTTGGATTGATTGCAAGAGTTTTTATTTTTTTATTAAATTTTTTTCACCTGTTAAATTAAAATATAATAACAAAATGATATTCTACTCAAATTTTGATAGATGTATGGAATAAAAATTAATAAAATTATAATATTAAATACTATATTGTTAAAAGTTAAAATTATATATTTTTGTACTATAATTCTCATAAATAGCGAACAAAAATTTAATATTATATTAAGAAAATAAAAATAAAACAATAGATCAACATAATTTATCTGAATATTTATATAATTGAAATTTGTAGGAAATAAAATATTATCTCAATAGCAAATATCTTATTTTACATATGTTGGAAATATAAGTAATACAAATATGTTTTTTTTAATATTTTTTAATCTTAATAAATATGTTCTTCCTTCGAAAGTAAAATATTTTTTTATTAATTTATTAAAATGTCAATTACAGTTATAAAGAGAATAAATCTTAAAAAATGTTTTTATTAACTTCATGTTCATTATTTATAGTGGTTTCATATCTTTATCATGAAATAAATTTGTTGGACATTTTATAACTGATTATCATAACTTTTGAATTCATTATTATATATATAAAAAAATACAATGATATTTTGACTACTAAATTTTGATAATTTTATGTATCATTTTTTTAAATGATTTTAAAATATTAAGAATGAAAAAATAGAAAAAAAAATCACTTAAAAGATATCACATAAAATTTTTACGAAAAAATTGTCAAAATTTAGTAATCAAAATAAAATATAATAATCTCTCCATAAAAAATTACATCCAATTGGCGAGAATCGGTGTCCAAGTGCTTCTAATAAATATTGAATTCAAAGAATTCAAAAGAAGATGTTAGAGAGCATAAGAAAGAATGGTGGTAGCATTATTTGTGGAATATTGATGAGCTAACGAGAGGTAGAAGATTAGAGAAAGCAGAGACATAAGTAACTTCTCTGTTTCTCTGGTTCTCTGGTTTGGACTGTAACAAAAGAAGCCATGAAAGTGGTACATGTATTCAACGTAGCTCCAACTTCAGAATCAAAAGAGTTACCAACTCAAACAACTCTTCCACTCACCTTCTTTGACATATTATGGCTAAGGCTACCTCCAGTTCAACGCATCTTCTTCTATCACTTTCCTCATCCAACTCCTCTCTTCTTCGATACCCTTCTTCCCAAACTCAAACGCTCTCTCTCTCTTGCACTTGCCCACTTTTTCCCTCTCGCTGGACACCTCACATGGCCCCTTCACTCCCAAAACCCCATCATCACTTACAAAACCGGTGACACTGTTTCCCTTACTGTAGCTGAATCTCACGCTGATTTCGACCGTCTCGCAGGCACGGATCTTTCTGAGGCTCGAGAAATCCACCACCTTCTACCCCACTTGACCATATCCCATGATCAAGCAAGTGTTCTAGCCTTGCAAGTCACTCTATTTCCAAACTCTGGATTTTCCATAGGAATAACCTCACACCATGCTGTTCTAGATGGCAAGACTTCAACATCGTTTATCAAAGCCTGGGCTTATCTTTGTAGAGATCAACCAGAACCAGAATCACCCTTTTCTCTGCCACCTGAACTTTCTCCATTTTTTGACAGGGAGGTGGTCCAAGTCCACGACCCCAATCATTTAGAGCAAAAATTTCGCAGTGATTGGTTACGACAGGGTGGACCCGACAACAGAAGCCTCGTAGTTTGGGATCTGCAAGTCCCAGACGATGCAACAAGAGGCGTGTTTCATCTCGGTCGTTCAGATATCGAAAAGCTGAAGCAGATTGTGGTGTCCAAGAAGAAAGGGAACAGCAGCAACCTGCGCTTGTCAACGTTTGTGTTAACCGTTGGTTATGCTTGGGTTTGCAGAGTGAGAGCTGAGGAAACAAAAAACAAAACGGTTATCTTGGCTTTGAACATTGACTGCAGGAATCGTTTGGAGCCGCCAGTTCCCGCAACGTATTTTGGGAACTGTGTAGGGGCGAGGCTTGCAATTGCAGAAACAAAGGAGCTATTGGGAGAGGATGGATTCATTGTGGCTGTGGATGCAGTGAATGAGAGTTTGGAAACTCTGAAGGAGGGAGCGCTGAGCGGAGCAGAAAATTGGTCAAAGTGGTTGCATGAAAGTTTCAAAGATGATGTGAAGATAGTTGGCGTTGCTGGGTCACCAAGGTTTGATGCTTATGGTAACGACTTTGGTTGGGGAAGACCAAAGAAGGTTGAGATGGCTTCTATAGACAAAACTGCAGCATTTTGTTTATCAGATAGCAGAAATGGCGATGGCGTTGAGATAGGTTTTGTGTCCACCAAAGAAGCAATGCACGCTTTTGCTTATCTCTTTCTCAATGGCCTTCATCAATCTTGACTTTTCTCTCCTTTCTCATATGAATAAAAGTTTAGGCAAAGCAAAATAAGAATCTTTCACTTCATTTGTTTTCCCTAATAGTGGCTTTACTTTTGCATAGATTGTCAAATTTGTACCAGGTGTTGCAAAATTATTTTCCTATCTAAAATGTGTTTTGCTTCGAAAATAAAAGAATAGGAATTAATGAGTTGGAGCTGGATTTGAGGGTATGGAAATAAAAGATTAAAAAGTCAAGTCAATTCTTTTTCTGACCCACTACTTTTATTTTTGTTACTGTGCATTCATGAGAAGGTAACGAAATTAACATTGTTGTTTAATTGTAAATATTGCAAATAAGCATTTTTTTTTTAATGAAGATGTTGATACTAATATTACTAATAATATTAGAATAAGTTTACAATTCTCTTTTAATTTATGCTTTTATTTGGACACTTTGAAAATGAAGAAATACAGTAAAATATTGATAACAAAGAAAAAGTATTTAATTTGACTTGCGAATTACACTTTGCAAATTAATTGATATAAACCAAAAAAAAATTGATATAAACCGTAAAGGTAAAATTGTATATTATATAAACCAAATTTAAATTTGTATTTTAAATTTATAATTAGACATATTGAATAAATGAACATATTGAGTTAATTATGTAACGTATTAAATGATATATTAAATTAAGTTGTGATACTGTTGTTAATAAAATAACATATTACAATTTCTTTTAAATAATATCACATTTAAAAAAATATAGTAATTCAATTTTTTGATTTAAAATTAGTAAATTTTAAAGTTTTTTTTTTAATTTTTAGTAATATTAAAATATTTGATAATAAAAATAGAAGATTTAAATTATAAATTAAATTAGTTATTTAAGTTAATATTGTAAATTTTCATTTATTTAAATGTATTAGAAGTTTTGTTCCTAAATAATTTAAATTAGAAAAAACAAATCAATAATAACCACAAAATAAATAAATACATAAATTTATAAATTTAGTAATACTAAAAGATATATTAATTATTTCATTAATATTAATTATTTTATAGTTTACATAAAATTTAGGAAACATAATAATTAAAATTTTCATATAATTTTGAATAACAGAATTCGTATTTATTTATTTTTTATATTATCATATCAAAATAAAGGTTAAAACGGATCTCAACTAAATTATGAGATGATTATTGTAAATAACATGTTATTTGATAAATTTTGATTGAAACTATGTTACTTTAATATCTCAAAGATTTTTGTCAAGTATATATTTCTTTTATGTATTTCGGAAGTGTCAATTTTTGTGGGGCTTTCAAGACACAGTTTTTTTCAATATTTGTGGTCGATAAGATTTGTTGTAGGTTTATTTCTTGAAAATGAAAGTTGCTTAGTACGATAGGAAGAATTCAGTTAATAAAACTGAAATTTGATAATTGTTGACTTATTATCTTATAGCTTCTAGGCTTACAAATGATCTATTAAGCTTTTTCTTGAGATGGAATAATATATTCGAAAATTTGTTTGGATTGGAGATACGTAGAAATAGGGATTGTTCACTATTAAATGGTCCATCTTGTATGGTTTTAAGTTAATTGGTGGTTTGCATGTTACTAATATTCAGTTGGAGAATAAAACATATATGCTACATTTAGCTTGAGAGTTTGCTTATGACAAAATATGACTTGAACTAAATTCATGCGTATTTGATTTCTTAAGTATTATAAGTATCAGAAACATATGTTCTTTAAATCGTCATCAAATTTGACATGGTATTAAAGATACATATAATGTTGTTCTCGAAAGTACTTTTTGGATACAAGGTAAGAGTGATTGTATTAATCTTTTGGATTAATCATTGGTGTTCCCACATTTGCATATCTAAATTGGCTAGTGTAAGACCCAAAAAAATTAATTAATTAATTAATTAATAAATGCGGGTAGAAGGCATCTTTATGATATTAATTGTTGTTTAATGTGACGTGGAAAAGTACTAGCTTAAGTGGTTGATAGTATTTTTATTGTGTGATAGGACTTGGGTTTGAGTCCTAAGTATGCCAATTATGTGTGATTGTTTTGTTATTAATTTTTACGAATATGTATGGGTAGGTGAATTGTATTGTAAACTTACGTTGATTGTGTATATCATCAAATGTGATTTGGCATAGTGGTTGTGCTATGGCCTTGTGAGTGGAAGGTCATGGGTTCAAACCTTGGTAGACATAACAACTTGGATTGGAGTGAAGGTGGAAGGGTAGAGAACCTAGGCGAATGGGTACTTTTGGATTATGTATGGTGCTAAGTATGGTTTTAAATTTCCCGTGCTTTTGGGAAATAGTTATATTAAATGCGGTATTTCTTTTATTTCGAATTTTATTCATTAAATTTTTAGTAATATTTCTTAGGGATGTTACATCTAGAATTCCTTATTCTGACAAAGTAAGGTTATACTTTGTTATTAGTTCAGCCTGTACAGGTACTCACTGGAACTTTCTTGCTTTTGTTGTTAATTTATGTTATTTTTCTTCTTTAATGGTTAATGAGGATGAGGATGTGCCTAATTGGACTTTGGACGATACTTATGTGCTCTCTCAAAGAGCTGTAAAAAAGTTTTACTCTTCTAGTATGAAACATGTGGATTAAGGAAACTTGATTTGGTTAGATGAGATGCCACCAGCTAAAACTATGGTTCTTTGGAAATTGTTGTATGATGTTTACTTATTGTTTTAGAGGTTAAGAATGATTTTATGCTCTATGTATTCTTTGTATGGTAATAATGTTGAATATTTCTCTCATTTCTTTCATTGTTCTATTGCTACAGTTATGAGAATAATTGAAGGAAGTTTTTCAGGAATTACCATTTTCTTCTTTGTAGGATGAAAAGTTATAGTCGATTTCAAGATCCAATTGCATTTTCTTTTGCTATTTTTCAAATTAAGGAGTTAGTGCGTATGACTCAGAATAAATCTAAGAAACATATGAGTATAATATTGTCTCAAATATTTTGGTGCTAAAAAATTTCAATATTCAAAATAGGAATGGTAGCATGATTTCATTTATGGATGTAATTGACAAATTTCATATGCTAATTAGCTTAAGGTGAATACTGATGGTACAACTAGGGACTGTCTTGGTTTGACTTCATGTGTTAATGTTTTTAGAGGAAGTTGGGATGAATATGTAAGTAGTTTTTCAAATTTTTTTTTTATGGATTTAGACTACAATTTATGCTAATTTTATGACAGACATTTATGTTTTGGAGCATCCTTAGAGGAGGGATTGTAGAGGCTTTGGTTGAAAAATGATTATTCTTTAATTTGCCATTATTTTTTTAAATCAATGAATGGTTTCTTGAAGTCGTAGTGATATATATATATATATATATATATATATATATATATATATATATATATATATATATGTATATATGTATATATGTATGTATGTATGTATATATGTATGTATGTATGTATGTATGTATGTATGTATGTATGTATATATATATATATATATATATATATATATGTATGTATGTATGTATATGCAGTTTAAAGTTTCACATCTTTTTCGTTAAGAAAATTATTGTGCTTATAAATTAGCTAATTTAGCTTTCATTCATAAGAAACAATATAAGTGATTCAATATTTTACCTCTTTATATTTATTTATATTTTTTTCATAATAAGTATAACTTGCGTCTTGTCTCTTAAAATATAAATTGTATTTCTCACGAAGTATAAACTTTATTATGAGTTCAGTGTGATCCCATGTCGAGGACTCTCTTATTTTATTTTATTTTTCTTTTTAATAAAATTTTATTTGATAACAAATAATTCATAAACATAAGGATTTGAACATAGTTGAGTTGGTAAAGTTCACAATAATATCTATTCGAAAAAGAATATAAAGTTTTAACTTAATAACCAATGCTATTTAAATAAATAATATAAATAATATCTAATCTAAGAACAGTTTGTTAAAAATGGTACCACTGTAAAAGTAAAAGATCTGACATTAGTTATTTGTATCCTATGCAAAATTTTGATTCAATGATATTCATATAATCATTTTAATCTCAGCTATATTATAGGATACTACTTCAAAGTAGATTATTGATCTTTCCATAAGATATTTTATAGGTTCTATACAATTTTAAATCTGTTTTTTCTGTTTATCGCTATTAAATTATAAGTATTTGTATTTTGACTTAATAATATAAAAAAGGTTTAAAAAATTAATTGTGAAACTTATAATATATTGATAACATTTTAAAAACTTTAACTAAATTAATTATCTTTATCAGTAATAAAAAAAATAATAAATAGTACTATGAATTATATAAATTTAGATTCTCTATTAACTTTTCTTTTATAACATTCTTTTATTTATTTTTAAAATATACTAGTCGATACTTAATATTAATATTTAAAAAAAATAAAACATTGACATATTTTTAATATTCAAATTAATTTTTAATGTAAAAAAAAATAACACAACAAATCTAATAAAAAATGTCGAATCAGAAAATAACAGATTAACACCTAATTGTCAATAAAAAATGCGGCCTTTAATTATATATATATATATATATATATATATATATATATATATATATATATATATATATATATATATATATATAAATGATATTTTAATCCAATTTTTTTTACTCACTTTTAATCTATTACTTTAATTACCATTAAATTATTTTTTTTATTTTTTTAAATGATATAAGATAATAATTTAATGGTAATTAAAATGATGGGTTAAAAGTGAATAAAAAAAAATTAAAGCATTGTCTTATCTAATACTGTATACAATTCTAAACTAACAAATGGAAACTTTCTCTATAAAATAATATATCTGATCCACTTAAATTCAAATTTTTCATTCTACAAAAGGTAAATTTGCTAACGTGTCAATCAACCAGAATTTACAGCTTTTAAAAAAAAATCAAAATGCTCAAATTATCAGGTTCAAAAAGTTTTTTTTTCTCTCTCTCTCTCTTTTCTTCTTCTGTCTTTCCCAGTCTACACTCTTCGTTTCTCTCTCTCTCTTTTCTTCTCCTGTCTTTCTCAGTCTACACTCTTCAGCTTCTTCTCAACCTTCCTCTTTTCTCTGTTTTTCTCACGCACAGACAACACCTCTTCATCTTCCTCTTTTCAGCTGTTTCAAATGAGAAGATTTGAATATATCACCTTTTTCAAGCAAGCAAACCGTTCATCTTCTTATATTTTTTCAGATCTAACTTTTTCAAGTGTTTTTTTACAGGTTTAAACCCATAAGTCGTTTTTATTTTGATTTTTGTGAATCTAACATCTATTTTTGTTCTTATATTTTGTCAGATCTAACTTTCTCATGCCTTTTTTTACAGGTTTAACCCCAGAAGTCGATTTTATTTTGAGTTTTCTCAACCGAACAACTCATTTTCTTCTTATATTTTGTGAGATCTAACTTTTTCTTGCGTTTTTCTACAGGTTTTAACACAGGAGTCGAATTTATTTTGAGTTTTCTCAACCGAACAACTCATCTTCTTCTTATATTTTCTGATATCTAACTTTTTGATGCGTTTTTTTACAGGTTTAAAACCAGAAGTCGATTTTATTTAAAGTTTTCTCAACCGAACAACTCATTTCTTCTTATTTTTTGTCAGATCTATCTTTTTCATTCGTTTTTTCAGAGGTTTAAACCCAAAAGTCGTATTTATTTTGATTTTTCTCAAGCAAGCATCTCATTTTCTTCTTATATTTTGTCTATCTAACTTTTTCATGCGTTTTTTTACCAGTAAGAACCCAGAAGTCGATTTTATTTTGAGTTTCTCAAGCGAACAACTCATTTTCTTCTTATATTTTGTCAGATCTAACTTTTTCATGCGCTTTTTCACAGGTAAGAACACAGAAGTCGATTTTATTTTGAGTTTTCTAAAGCGAACAACTCATTTTCTTCTTATTTTTTGTCAGATCTATCTTTTTCATGCGTTTTTTTACAGGTTTAAACCCAGAAGTCGTTTTTATTTTGAGTTTTCTCAAGCGAACATCTATTTTTCTTCTTATATTTTGTCAAATCTAACTTTTTCATGCGTTTTTTTACAGGTTTAAACCCAAAAGTCGATTTTATTTTGAGTTTTCTCAACCGAACAACTCATTTTCTTCTTATATTTTGTCAGATCTAACTATTTGTTTCGTTTTTGTACAGGACTAATATGGTTCACTACGACATATGGTTTTATTA
>Ga0214545_1010815_pt1 | contig 12977 bp, 9 predicted proteins | sample CNSS4metaG_FD_160064 | JGI IMG/M metagenome (GOLD analysis project Ga0214545, IMG submission 160064) | Root nodule microbial communities from cowpea collected in UCLA plant growth center, Los Angeles, California, USA - CNSS4 | ecosystem: Host-associated > Plants > Roots > Nodule | place: USA... | reverse complement strand
GTAAACAATTCTGATGATGACTCACTTCTTCTTTGCTTTTTGCCCAAAGAACACTATAGAGGCTTATAATCAGCACAATACCTCCCAACACACTGAAACCAAAAATTTAGAGGATTAGGGCAACGGAATATAAAATTAGTTTTCTTTCTCTTCTTTTACTTTTTGCTTTTGATCACAGTGTACTTCATAACTTTTGTTGATTATGTTAATGCAGATTACCTAACTTTAACTTTTTAATATAAAGGTATGTTAGAGGAATATGACAAAAATAAAAAAAATATAATTACACACGTCAAACCGGTAAACATGCAAAAAAAATTATATTTTCACTTTCATCCTTTACTTTGACGTGGTTTAATGTAAGTTATTGATTCTTTCAAAATAAAAAATAGTATTACATTAATCGATTATTCACATTACGTTATATTAGAAAATAATAGATAAGAGTAAAAAAATGAGAGTTATAGTATCTAGTTCAACATGTAAATGAAAAGAATCGTGTATTTACAAACTTATATACAGTAATAAAGGGTTCCAATACGTTTGTATATATGGAAAGGAATCAATAATAGTAGTTAAATTCGATTTACCACTTTTTCGTTTTCAACCATTTTACTACTGTTTTTTTACTCCTGATATTTATCATTTTAGTTATTTTAATCATGTTGGAGTAATATTTTAGAAAATATGAATTAGATATTGTTGAAGAATTGTGTCGGGTAAAGTAATCAAGTTATGCTTTTTATAAAAAGAACAGAAAATCTTTTTATATATATAATATTTCTAATTTTACGATATTTATGTCTTCTTACATTTGGTTGAATTGCAATATTTATTGAACCTCAACTATGTTCATCCTTTTTTTTCAGTGATTTAATATTCATATTTTAGAATAATCATAATTTTGGTCCAATTATATATCAATTTTGAGTACATTGTTTTTTATATTTTTTTTTTACTGTCCGTTAAAAGGAATTTTTCCCGAAAATCACTTCTGTAGTAGGAGAATACATTACATGATTACCTTAATTGGTAGATTTTAAGAAAATCCTATTATAGTTTCTAACCAGAAAAAGAAACAATTGAGATTAAGAAATTGTGCTCTAGTAGACCCATAAAACCCACTGGGAATGAGCAGTGATATTAAAATTAGACAAAGTTACAAAGAATAAGAATGAAAGTGGATAAAGTACCCAAACAGCTATAAGACACGTAGGAACAAACTCAACTAAGTCGTTAATTGAACTATATTAAATTACATACAAAAATTAAATTATTTTTATAGAGAATTAAACTATTTCTTAGTTTAGTTTTTAAATTTGAAAACTACTGAAATGATTATGAGAGTTGAAAATATAATTCACGAAATTATCCACATTTTAATTATTTCTGGAGGCACAAATTCTTTGAGATTTTTCAACTGTAATTTATTTTATCAGTACAAATAAATTAAGTTGTATATTTGTCTGTCAGAAAATTGTTTCAGTAAGAATGTGTCTTAATAACCGCATAGTAATATTTGTATACCCTGGGCAAAAAGAAACATTCAGAATTTTAATGCATCATTCTTAGACAAATGAAAATGGAGATTGAGTACAGAGGATAATGGTATATGAAAATAGGTCTTTGAGTCAAAGTATGGGTCATGAAGGAATCTCAATAACTCTAACATAAAGGTTTGCCTGAAGGTGGTGAATAGACATTCATAAGGTGTGTGAGAGTGGTGAATAGACATTCATAAGGTGTGTGAGAGAACGTCGTAAGGACTTTGGTTTGATAATAGATTTGAGTGGGTGGTTGAAGAAGGAAAAGAAAAAATCTAAGTTTTGGGAAAATAAATGGATAGGGGAAGAGACACTTAAATATAGGTTTCCTAGGCTTTATTTGACGTGTGTAAAGACAAAGTTATTGGAGGTCACACTAGGAGGAGAATGTTTGATCTTGGGACCTAACTTGGAGGAGACCTAGATTTGATTGGGAGATAGCCATGGAGGAACAACTCCTCCTTGTTATTAATGGTCCACGATTATGCAAGGTTCGTCTTGATACTTGGAAATGGAAAAAAGATGAGTACGAGATTTTTCCGGTAAAGTCAGCCTATAATACGCTGCAAGAAACTCTTGAAGGAGAAGAGAATAAATAGTTTAAAATGCTATATATGGAGCACAAGGGTAATCCCAAAGGCTCAAATAATAGGATGGAGTATATTCTTGAATAAATTACCGACCAAGGCTAATTTACTAGCGAGAGGGATCCAATTACAACATAGTCTTTGTGACTTGTGTTGTGCATACGAAGAGATTGTAGACTATTTACTTTTCTCTTGTAGGGTGTCCTAAAAGGTGTGGAATATGTGTGATAGATGGCTGGAGGTGAACACTGTGCACCATGTCAAAGCTAGAGCCAACTTTCAACCCTTTCATCTTTTTGACCTCAATAGTAGATAAAATTTAGTACAAAAGGAATGTGATTAGCTATTATAGGAGAAATTTGGAAACATAGGAATGAGGTAATTTTTAAACATAGGAAAGTTGATTCTATAAAAGTATTTGGTCATGCTCAAGTGGTAGCTTGGGTGTGCATGAAACACGATTTCAACTGTGAAGTTTTCATAGTGACCGGTACCTTTTCTCGCATACATGTTTAAAATTTGTGTGATATGATAATATTGTGTGTTCAAGTGTGATAGGTAAGCAAATGCAGATCCTGGTAAGTGAAGGGATGAAGGAAAACCATAAATGGTACAGGTGCTCAGTTACAACTGCTGGACAGAAAAAAGACCATGTACAAGAACTCTTACTACCATGTACAAGAAGATGTTTGAAACTCATCCGGTCCAATCCATGGTACAGGGGAATCTTAAAGAGGGAGCGTCTATATAGAAAGGAAACAGTAAGCAAGTATTGAAGGTTGATGAATGCAGAAGACAGCTTGAAGGGATGTAAGTGGGTGCTGCAGGAGTGGGTGGAAGCAGGCATAGCAGGTGTCATCTTGGGGGCACATTTCGTCGGCTTAGGATTTCCTTCTCATGCTTCCAGCGTTATATCCATTCTTGCTATGTTGTTCTGCATCAAAGTTAGTGTTGGAATTACCTATTAGACGTTGCTTTGCCCATATGCTCTTTAATTTCTAATAAGATGCCACTGTAAGGAGATTGCAATTTAGGGACTATATCCATGCTACATCTACGGTTTGTGTGGGTTGAGATTATGAGTAGCAGGAGGCATAACAAAACTCATCAATAGGACTGCAAAAGGAGAACATGGTTCTTGCTTCATCTTTGCATGTACACAACTAGGAGAATAGATAGAGATGTATACTTATGGCCTTTTTTTTTTTGTCTGTGGATCATAATCATGGCTTTGTGTTGCTGGAGTCATGAGTATCTCTTATGTTTTTTTATATTAAGAGTTAGAGTATCTCTTATGACTTCTCTTTAATCTAATTTTATTCTTTTGCAGATAAAAAAAAAAACGCATAGTAATGTAACAAAAGGGCAACACACTATAAATTCATGCGTCAAAAGTTTATTTCACATTATGATTTTTTTTGTTTGATTCAACATATTGACTTATATTAATTTATTAGATATATTTATATATATATATATATATATATATATTTATATATATTTATTGTACATTTATTAATAGTTTTAATTTCTCATAACTTCTCGTTTTTGTTTCAAAATCTTGATTGAGTCCTCAGATTTTAAGTCGTTCAATTGGATCCTTATTTATCAAAATGAGTTCTAATTTGATCTTTTCTGTTAGTACAACACTGACAACTTTAGGTCTGTTCCACGTTTCAGCTCATGATTTTTTTATTCTTTTTTATTTTATTTTATTTTTATTTAAAAAAACAACTATCACATGTCAAATTAAGATTCTGATACATGTCAGCTCATGATTTTTTAATTTTTAATTTTTTTAATTTTCTAAAAAAACCTGTCACGTGTAAATTTAGGGTTCTGCCACTTGTCATTATTATATGAAAAATATCAATTTGATCCCTGTATTTGTTATTTTGCCTCAATTTAATCCTTTAAAAAAAACTTGAGTAATTTCATCCTTCCAAATTAAAACCAAATTTAATTTTTATATAAATTTTACAATCATATTTTATGATAATAGATATTTTTAACCTTCATTTAAATTTATATTTTACATCCAACTTTATTTAAAATTTGTTTTAAATATTTCTAGACACATGGTGATGAATATAACTTATAGGGAGTCAATAATAAATCCTTATATGCGACCTTGTTATGAAATGTATTGATTTTAACACCCACGAGCAATGAACATTTTTATTTTTGAGATTTTCTAAAATTGAATCTGAAAGATTTTTATTAGTGATTAAGATTTGGGTAGGATATACTTTTTTAGACAATTTGGAGTTTGATGTAATGGAGTTAACTAGTTTTTATGTATATATCTTGGCTTTTATATTATTATAATCCATAATGTATATTAAAGTTAAAGTGGTTTGGTTTGGAATTTGAAGTGTTGTTGTTTCATTATTTTGGTTTTGTCGAAATAACGTGGATAGCATTACGTTGTGAAGAATTTGTTTAGTTTATGTTTAGTTCAATAATGGGTTGATGTTATCTTTGGGTAATTAGCCTATACTTTCTGGACGCGCTTTATTATGCATGGAGCGTTTCTCTGAGGTATTTTTCACACCATGTGATGCGCTTTTATATATGGCTCAAAATGTATATATGTGGGTTCTTGAAATTTTGGGCACGTGTATTATAATATTGAATAGTATTATTTTATTTGACATCCTATAATTATGTGAGTGTTTATTTGATTTTTAAACAAATAATATAAAAGTTAAAGTTTGGTGTAGTTGGGCAGTGGCAGTTTATAATGTTAAGAAAAATTGTGGATTTGCATTTAAGGTGTGCAGTTTATTTATTTACTTTTTTATTAAATTAAGATAAGATAAATAAATGTTGCATTTGAGTGTGTCTCACCACTTGTTGGGTTTTATTATAAGATACGGTAATAAGTGAATTTTAAGTATAATTCAACCTCACAAAATTGTGTTATAAGGTGAGGGTTGCACTCACTTATATATCTTGAAATTGTCTTATCTCCATTAGATATGAAATTTCCAAAACACCCCCCTTACCTCCTCACATCGAGGTATATACATCTCGTGTGTGAGACTAGACATTAATTGATGATTCGATAGCGATCCGATAGTGGTGTGGGTGAGACAATATTCCCAATAAATAATTAATCTTGCTAGGATAAACTATAACAATGACTAAGAAGTGGACTTTAAGCCTAACTCAACTTTACAAAATCGGCTTGTAAGGTGAGGTTTGCACCCACTGATATATGAGACTTCCAACAAGATGAAAGTTTTTTTTTCTAGCATTTTGGATTTGGTGGATTGATTTTATGTGTTGTGACCAGATGAAATGAACGTATATGTACTAGTTTGAAATGGTGAATGTGTGTGATGATTGAACGAGAGATGGATACTTTGTCAGTTTCTAGGAGAGCGACGAGAAAGGTAACCCTGCGTGATTGTACCGTAGGTGAACTTCACTAGGGAAACTTTCAAAGAGAATGATAATGATGGAAAGTAACACATGTGTATTCCACTGGGAAAGCTCTTGAGGAAAGTGACGAGAAGTGACACTTGTATACTTTGCTAGGAAAAGCGATGGGAAGTAGACCTTGTCTATAAGGCTTGAGAGAAGCAAGAAGGGTGGTTGCTCTAGTGGTGAGTGATTGTTGGTAAGCTGTGTGCGAGAGTTATAAGCTGGTTCTTGATATTGAGATCACTGGTAGTTGTATTAATTGTTGCAATGACATATTTTGAACCTATGATGATATGTTCAAACTGTTGTTTGAGACAATAGGATTTGTGAATGGTGTGTGCAGTGACGAATCTTGATTAAAATTTTTGAATGGGTCATAATAATATACTCAAAATTTATATATTTAATTATTATCACTAATATAACAAAAGTATATATAATTTAGTATTGAAAAGCACTTACATGTTTCTCCTTAGAAAAATGATGGTTTTGAAGTTGTATTTGATATGAAATTCAAAATAAGCTTTTTAATTTCATCTCGTTCACTCATTGAGTATTCCTATATTTGAGAACAAATTTTTGAAATATTTTCTAAAGAATTAATATGAAACTCTACATCTCTAATTCTTTGAATTTTAAGGAAGGGTTTTTCTAATTCAACAATTGGATCTTAGTATCATGTTAAGAAAAGATGTAAAGAAGACAAATTTACTTCTTTACGATATCTTTTCTTTTATCACTTAAAAATAAATAAATTTATTATTTTAATCCTCAGTAATATACTTAGAAAAAAAAGGTTTAAGACTAACAAATAATTTATCCAAATCTAATCGAAAATCGAGAGACATAATTACTAAAAAAAAAAATATATGGTAATCAAGTTACAATTAAAAATGGTTATAAAAAAACATATAACACAATTTTTCCTTATATATTCATATATATATATATATATATATATATATATATATATATATATATATATATATATATATAATCGTGACATGAAAAAAAAAACTATTAAACTAATATTTCACTATCCTACAAGAGAGAGTTGTCTTTTTTATCTTAAAATATGGAAGGGAGCATATGGGAAATTAGGAAATGAGAGCAGAAAGAATGAATTTGAGTCTAACTTTCTATTTTTATTTTCAAAAACAAAAATGACACTATTATAGTCGAAGATGAATACAATGTGTGAAAAACTTAAAAAATAATGAGAGAACATAAAAAAAAATACCTTAATAATTTTTTTATTCTTTATTATATTTAATTTTATATTTTATTATTTATTAACATTAAATATTATACTTTATAAAAAATTATCTAATTTAATTTCATAGTATAATATATATTTAAAAAATTATTGGGGGGCCATGGCCCCTGGACAACTAAGATATGTATTTGATTGTGTGAGACGAATGATGAAATTGAATGGTGTTGGGAGACACCATAATTATGAAAGATCTTGGTGAGTTGTTATATTATTATTGATGTTTGATGTTCCTCTTAGCTCATCCTTGCATTGCATGTGTGTGTTTCATTGCGATGATCATTCATGTATATTTATTTATTTATTTATTGAAGTAAATGTTGTTATGAATGTTGATCTGGATGCATAAAATTTTTTGGGTTTCACCAGTGCAGGAAGGGGATTTGGCCCCGGTTATTTCTGCGTTTTTGTCGCGGTTCTAGAACCGAAGCATATTAAAGCGAGGCAAAAAAGGGTCAACTTTTGGTCTCGGGTGTGGACTGAAGTAGAAATCCCACGTTCTGCCTCGGTTCTTCTGATAACCAAAGCCATATGGTCGCTTTTCTACCTTGGGTTTGTGTAGCAACCGAGGCCGTATGTCCAAATTTTTAACCAGTTTTTTAACTAGCAACCATCTCAACAGAAGGATCTGAACAACTGTGGCACTCCCAACTATGATTTGTCAAACACCTTGCAGTAATGGTGGACAACAGAAGTTCCTCCCAATTGAACAACATAAGTTCCCACCACCAAGTTCCTCCCAATTGAACAACAGAAGTTGTTCATTGATGGTGTCATCAAGGACTTTTCATTTCCTAGCAACCAAATCCCCAAATTCTTCTCCATCAACCAGATCCCCAAATTCCCTGCTGCAACACCCACAAACACAAGTCATTCACACAAGTTAGTTACCTCTGCTAGACAAAAAATGATGGCATAAACACGATTACTCGATGATGGATCTTAGTTGCTCTTACATCTCTACCGTTGAAGAAGATCAGGGCCTTGTGAAGGGCGAATAGTTGTCGGTTGTTATGGTGGTATCGACAAAACTCAGTAGAGCAATCGTCAGTTCCTTGCAAACCTTCTCGAAGTAGACATCCAAAGTGAAAAAGAACCCTGAAAAGAGGTAATTGCATAGTCTCTTTTCGTTGGGAAACAGTACCTTTGCAGTTGCCTTGCACGTTTTTAACCAATTCTCAACGTCGTTATTGTTAGGCGTTTGAAATTCCAACCTAAGTCCCCGCAAACACTGTTCTAGAAAATCCCTACGCCATTTGCTGTAAATGTCACTGCATTCCTCCATGAAACCAGCGATGAATTCGGCGAGGAATGCGGTGAAGTACTTGCGGTTGACGATGATGCAATCAAGATCCATGTACTTCTTCTTCTTCTAATGACTAGGACCGAGGAGCCAAATATGTTGCATCTCGTCCAAGGGTCGCGACAGCGCCGCCCTATCCAAGTCCTACAGGTTCCGACTGCGCCCCTCCCCCGTTGCGTAGTCTGTCGCGTTGATCTCCAACGGACCACCTCACGGATCTCTACCATGGAACCAAGTTGGACGATGTTGCATGGATGGAGGAAAAGAGAGAGGCGCGAACAACGACACTCAACGTAGAAGAGGAAGAACTGTGCAATCGCGTTTTTGAAATCCCTAATTTGCCATATGGCCTCGGTTCAGCAATCACCCGAGGCCAAATTGCATTCTCCCCGTGGCATTATTGCTTTGGGTCTGAAAAAGTGAAGCCTATAAGGCTTTTTGGCACCAGGTTTTTATCAACCGAAGCATAAACTCATATTCTACTTTGGGTTTGAGGTGAACCAGGGCAGAAACGTTGACAATGATTACAAAATTGTCACCGCACCATTTTATACTTCGATTTTGTAATAACCAAGACATATAATGCGAGTTAAAATCCCAAAACTGCACTAGTGTTTGCTTTATTGGAAAAAAAACTTGTTTTTGTAGATAAACTTGTTTTAGACAAGTATTATTGTGAAGTAACGCACACTTTGATCTAATTATAAAATTTTGAATCTTAAATTTAAGTTGTTTGAACAAATAAATAAAAGTTTCAGTTTATGTTAATCAAAGTTCAAAGTTGCGAAATAAAAGAATTTAAAATTTATAGAGAATTTTATTAAATATCTTAATAGCATCACAGAAAGGTTACAAATCAGATATAATCAATTACAGTTAAAATGATAATTGTCTGTACATTTAATTTTATTAAAAATTTATTTTTAAAGAACCAAATAAAATATTTTTTTAAGTTTTATAATAACTGCTTTTTTATTTAAAACTCATTTAAAATTTAAATTTTTACTAAGATTTTATAATATTTTTATAATTAAATTTATTTTATTTTTTATTTCTATTTCTAAAAATTATTTCTTATATTAAACTATTTTATAATTTTTATTTTATTTTATCATATCAATTAAATTATCTACAAAAATCCACTCATATCCCACTATCTAAATCTTAGTTTTCATATACCGTATCTCCACTTCTCGTCTCTCTTCCACTCTGAGCTTTAATCCAATCCAAACAAACCATTTCTTAAGAAGTGACATCTTTTCAAACAACATTGTAAAGTAAACAAGTATTTTAACTTATATAATAAATAAGGTATTAAATAATCTTATATTAATATATGAATATAAATAATTTAAATGAAAAAATTTCAATATGATCATAAATTTTGAGATTACATTACTTAATTAAATATTAATAGATATAATATAATATAACATAATAATTCATAAATTAATTAGAAACTGTAAAAAAAAACTTTATGACCTCAAATTGAAAAACCGTTTTAAGTAAGAATTTGACAACTTAATATACCATTTAAGTTACAAATAGTCTATTAGGTAAGCATCATGTAAGTAATATATGAAATCACCCCTACACAAATTCATTTATAATCAACCATCTATAATGATAAATAATTTTCCTCTTTGATAAATATAGAAAGAGTTAGCAACACTTGTAATGATTCTCCTATTCAGCTATTTTCAAACACCTAGCAGCATTAATCGACAAACAACTAATTTGCAATGATTTTAAACAATACTAAAAAAATAAGATAATAGTCATAATTATAATTTTATATTAATTAATTAAATGATAACATTTAAAAAAAAATCATAAATGCATGTTGATATTCTCTAATTAAAATGAAAATAATTAATTTTCTTGCATTTCATTTGTATTTATAAATGATGATAACACTATCCGAAGCATTGTAGTGTAACTCACCTTCCCAAAAATAGGGGCTCGCCCAATAGAAATATAGAACCTGTGGTAGCAATCGCAAAACTTAGCGGGTTCCACATCGCAGGAAAAACTGGTCCTCTCTTTTCGATAACCCAAATTTGCAAGCAGTGGATCACTCCAGTCACTAGTATCCCCTGTAAGATGCTCCACATTATCATACTTTATACTAATATTACACAACCATTTCAAATTTAACAAATCTTAAACTTTTCATTAATCTAGAACTGAACAACTTTTAAGGTATGACAAACCATTTGTTTCACTCTTACACAGTAAACAACTGCAAGCAGTTTCATGTCCCAACCCAACTTCCACTGCTCAATGTCTCTTTCAAAAGCTACAGCAATGCCAAATGACTGAATTGCACTCGATAAACACTGAAGGGTCGTGAACTTCAGCTTTGCAGGGTAGCTTTTAAGAATCTGAGCCTGCACTTTTTCGGATCATAAATATAGTGAACCAACCACAAAAAACAGAATTGTGCGTGTATACGTAAACTTATAAACTAACACTTGCTTTCATCATTCTACACCGTAGCATAAGTTGGAATATCAGAAAATGTGCAACACAAGTGGATGTACCTGAATTACAAGCCAAAGGCTCCAGATGATGACGCCTATGAACAAGAGTAAAGAACCCAATATCCATCTTTTGGTGGATGAAAAATGATCCTCATGATGATTGTAGTAATGATGATGAGCAATCCTTAACTGTGGTCCCTTGTAAAATGCAAGGGTGGCTACACCAACCAGGCACAGAAATACACTTGCTATCTTCGTAACTCCACATTTTGTCCTTATATTCACCTTTTCCATTCTGCAAGAGTCGAATGCAATGAACACTCATCACATGAATCAACAAGAGGAATCTCATGTAATATACACCAAAGACTTTTGTATATGTTCCATCCATTCTGAAAAAGAGATAAAAACTGATACATATCACAAATGTTACCTGAGCAGCACAGCAAAGAAAAACGTAAATGCAGGGAGGGAATTGATGATTGCAGCAGCCAAAGTGGCAGACGTGTAAACAAGAGCAATAGCTTGCAAATTCAGACTCAAAGTTAGTCTGAAAAGCAACAGATTAAGGTCATATACCTAAGTTCCCTCTCAGAGTAACATTTCATGAGAAATCACAGAAAAATAATAAAACCATACCCGAGAAATGAATTCGCAAAAATCTTGCAGAAGGTTGGAAATGAAAGTGACACTGACACTGCGCTTTTCCTGGAACATATATCATAAGTGATATATAAAGTATAAACACAGTACTATGTGGAAAATCAAACATAACAGTAGGAAAGAAACACAGATCCTTAAAGACACACTTACTTTTCATGTATCAAGGTCAGAGGAACCAAAATAAGTGCACCAGTCACCTGTCTATAAAATATGAACACAAAAGTATTCATTCCCCTGTTAAACACAGCCTTGGACAGCAAGGTTAGCCCTGACTGTATCAATTGCACCACAAACATTGCCAAATATGGCTTTAATTCACCCATTTTCCACCTCTTTATTTTCATTACTCAAGTGCACACACACATACATATAAAATTTCAAATTGGTTGTTCATTGATTGATCTTTTGCCTGAAGTGAAAACTGTGCACAAGAATTACGGAGACTTATTTGACTATGCTCTAATGGACTTACAGTTGGATAGGAAATGTCGAGGTGTGTATCTATTCTCCAAGCACTTCGATTAAATCATTATTATAGAATCTCGGCCTTCGGTTTTTCTCCCAAAATATAATAATTTTGTAGGAACAACTTGCAACTTTCTACCGAAACTTTTTCAAAGCAGTCTTTGAAATGGGAAATTTTGGTATTCCTTGATTACGTAATATTTTATAAATTTATATTTTAAATTAGGTTTAATGGTAGTTTATTTGGTACCAACTCTTTTTTTATCACTATCTTTTTATTTTTCTTTCTTTATTTAAGACCCGGATTAGTAGAATTTCTACTAATCTATAGTATTGCAAATTTCACATTAAGCAAAAACAATATAGTATATAATTTATGTATTACAAGATTCATAAGAGGTTACGTAATAAAGTTTTAATACAACACATAAATATATTCAAAATTAGAGGAAATTTGTAAAACATTAATGGTGTGTTTGGAGGAGGTATTTTAACGAAGTAATTCATTTTTTTGAAGAATTTAAATTTTTTTGTAATGAAATACTTTGTTTGGATGGAGAAATTAAAAAGCATTTCAAATGCAAGCATTTTTTTAAAGTATTTCAATTAGCTAAATCAGTAGAAATTCAAATACCCTCAAAATATGTGGAATTTGAATTTCTTCTCACTCAACCTTACCCTCAAAATGAGCCAAGCAGGTCGGACGGGCCCAATGACCAAGACGAATCGGGCGGGCCCAATGACCCAAACCGGTCAGGCAGGCCCGACAACCCACACGGGTCGGGCGGGCCAAACAACCTAGAGGTATCAGCAAGCCAGATCGGCTCAACGACCCATATGGGCCCGATCGACCCAACAACCCATATGGGCCCGATCGACCCAACGACTCGTACGTGCCCGACCAACCTGACAACTCAGATGGACTTGACTAGCCCGCCGACCCAACGTCTTAGATGGGCCCGACGACCTAGGCGTTGAGCCTGTTTTCAAATTTATCATGAACTCAAAATGTAATGAAGCCTAAAATAAATATTGTTAAAATGAAATTTTATTTCACAAAAAAATCAATTGTTTTATCCAAACAATAAATTGAAATGTAATGTATTTTAATTTCTTTATCCAAACAAATTATTTAGAAAATGAAGGGGATTTAATTACAATCAATTCAAATACAAAGCATTTCAATTTGTTGAAATGCTTCATCCAAACACAAGCTTAAGAATATATATA
>Ga0214545_1010812_pt1 | contig 12982 bp, 8 predicted proteins | sample CNSS4metaG_FD_160064 | JGI IMG/M metagenome (GOLD analysis project Ga0214545, IMG submission 160064) | Root nodule microbial communities from cowpea collected in UCLA plant growth center, Los Angeles, California, USA - CNSS4 | ecosystem: Host-associated > Plants > Roots > Nodule | place: USA... | reverse complement strand
CAGTTTTATTGAAATTTAGTTAGGCTTAAATTTCACTTTATTGAGTAATTCCCAATTGTATATATACGAACAGAGGGTATATATGGGTGTTACATTCTAATATTAATGTTAAGAATTAGGGTGGCTATGGATTAGTATCAAATCCTAACACATAAATCTGAATCAATTGAAACCGACAAATTTGGGTTGGTTTAGATTACATTGAAAAAATCCAAATTTGATCTGTTGTTTTGGATCTTGGATTCTGATTTTGAGGACCCAAATTGATCTGATCTATCATATACATCTTTTATTTTATTTTTCTTTTTTATTGTATTAACCTCTAGAGTTTAGTAAATCTTTATTTTAAGACTTACCCCTAACGTTATTAAGGGAAGTTTTGCTAAGATTAAAATTTGGCCTTTGTTGTTGAAGCTTTCAAGTTTTGCAAATTTGATTTTGTGGCTGTTTGCTTCTGTAGAAGATCGGAAAAGGTGTGTGGCTGTGTGGTTTATAAGAATCTCTTGGCATTCCTAAGAACTCCTTCTCAGATTGGATTGTCAATTTTCATTATCAATATGGACTTCCGAAATTTTGACCCAAGACACACTGGGGAATTATTGAAGTACATCTCCTTCAACCAACACTTATTCACTATTTCGATTGTGCTTCTGCTTACTGTACTTGAACTGCTCTTCATTTTATGATTCTACTTTAACAGGCACATAGATAGGCAGAATGAGGTCCTTATGGAAGCATACAGATCGATGTTCCATGAATTACGGAAACTTCAGGTTTTCACATCTCCGCTGTTTTGATTTTCCAATTTGCAATTTGGTTTTTAGGGTTTGCAGTCTTTGCATCACTTGTATTTTTTTTTTCTGCACTTTTTTTCTTCTACTACCGGTTTAGCAAAAAGTAACTCAAAATTGCTTTGTTTATTTTTCTTTTGAGACTTGATCTCAAATTGTTTGGAATTGATAATGGAATGATGTTATTTTTGTTTGTCTGATTAAGAGGATTTTCATTTTTTATTAATTAACACATGATTCTAGTTCATTTGATATCTTATTTTCATCTCATGCAACTACTCATTCTTTCCCAAATACCTTTGTTCATCGATGTTATCAGCTCTTTATCTGATTTATCTTTTAAATTATATGTTTATGATACACTTTTTCATGGTTTATTGGAAAGCCTCATTCCATTATAGCACTATTTGTGATATATCTGTTTCATTTCTGACTGGCATGCTTTTTTGGTCAAACAAACTTTAAAACCTGGGTTAATGACTCTGCCTACTTTCACGCTGAATCCCCCACCTCCTCATTTGATAGCGTGGTGGCTGTCATGTTACACCACCTTTTTCAGCCCGGGGAGAAGCTGTCTTAATATTTTCAAGACATAATTAACTTCATTTTATCTTTTCTCTGATGACCTTTACATTGAAGCCATGTTCTTCTGATCATCTACATTGACATGAATTATGGAATTTTTGGATTTTATTTTTTAGGTTGAAGAAGAAATGCTTATGCGCAAGATGCATGAAGTTATGTCAACTCATGGTCTCACCAAAATGGTATGTTGATCTATACATCTCATTATGAGTCCATTAAAAGTACTATTCTTTAAGTCTGTCCAAAATATTGAGTTGATAATTTGTATTTCTTTTTTGATGTTTAATAACACGATCTTATAGTTGATGGTTTATAATTTTAGTTCAAAAGGGTGTTAGTTATGGGAAACCATTTGGTATGGTTCTTGGACAGCTTAAAACCTCTCAAGGTTTTACACTAGGAGGTCCAACTTCCTAAGAAGGGCCAGCACTAACTTACGTGAATCACTGTTATGGAGAAACGAGGAGTTAGTTATAGGAGGATGAAAGGAGATACAATCTAATATATAGGCTAAGAGAGAATAAATGAGGGGTGGATATGTTTTGAGATTATTTTGATTGAATTGGATCAGATCCAGGAGGCGTGTGTGGCTTTGGGGTTTCACGGCCATTATTTTCTTGTAATCCCTTCCTCTTTAATAAACAGTAATACAAATCCATTTCAGATAGCATTAGTTTCTGTTATTTGTTGCTTTCATTGAGAGTCGAACTCAAGGGCCTCTGACATGCAGGTAGATAAAAAGGAACCAGTTGCTCCTGAAGCGATACTGGCAACTAGAGAAGAGCAGCGAAATGGAAAGACAATCTTGGAGTGGCTCATCCGTTGGAAAGCTCAACCGGTCGAGGAGGCAACTTGGGAGGCAGCAGAGACGATCAAAGAGAAGTTCCCTTCTTTCTGCCTCGAGGACAAGACAGAAACTAGAGAGGACGACATTGATGGTAACCCATTACCTATTGTTCTTGCACAACCTACAAGTGAGAAACCACCTTTGGTCTACACTAGGAGGTCCAAGGCCCATGTGCCTAAGACTAGCTCAAACTTCCGGGAATCACTATTTGGGGAAGCGAGGAGTTAGTTATAGAAGGGAAAAAGAAGATAGAATTTTATATACAGGGAGGGAGAAAACGTGGAGCTTGGCCATTATTTTTTTGTAATTCCTTCGACTTCTGTTTACATTAATACACTTCCACCTCAAATAGGTATGGTTCCTATCATTGGCCTTAGATGGAAGGAAGTAAAGATACTGTAACAAGTTATGTACAAAGGAAGTTGGGAAAAATAGCAGATAGCTTTGTTTTGAATTCTAAGATGAGACTGAGGAGTTCTCTCAATCTGAGGGAAGCCTTTTATGTTGTTTTTGAATTCCTAAGCGAAGATTTTGTTCTCTTGTAGTTTGGGATTTCAATTAATTGAAAGCAATTTCGATTTAATTTTTGGTGTTTATATTGAGTCTTATCAATTTTTTTCTTGTAGGTGGACGAGGAATTAATGTTAAATAAGCAGTTAAGAACAGGTGGCGTGGCCTCTGTCTTCTTGTGTAAGCTATTTTTCACCGAATTGTAGCAATGTTTCAATCAGCAGGTTTTGATGCTTAAAAATAAAATGCCCATTAAAATACCTTTGTGCATGTTCTATAGCCAGGCTCCCAAGGATGATAAATTGAAATACTACCAAGGAAGTTTGATGCAATTTTTAAGTATTTCCAATTCATTTTTTCTTGTTAGTGCTGAACACAATTTGTTGATCTATGTCATAGCCAACATCACCTAAAACGAAATGCTGGCTATTGTTATTGTTCTCTGATCACTCAATAATTCCCCTTAGTGAGTGCAAAATATTGGTCTAGGAATCAATGAAACACGATTTGTGAGGTGGTTATGGCACTTCCATTTTAGTTTGGGTAATCCCACTGATAGCTGATTGGTTTCTCAACAGGTTGAGTCATTATAAGTTGGATTGATTTTACACTTACTGCATCATTAATTTATTGATCTTTTTTTCCCTCATTCCCCCTATTTTTAAATAAATTATTTGGCTGCAACTGGGGTTTGAAGAGTATGAGAATGATGCTTAGATATCTATATTGATGTTTCACTCTTGTGCAGAATAATCGTTATCCTAATGCTTATAGCGGTGGAACTTAACCCATTCCAATTTGAAGCTAAAGAGGAACAGTTCAGAAGACATCGAGTATATAAAATCAACGAACTCTTTTTGTTCAGCAAATTTCTCCTTGTATAGGTTTTATTTTTCACAGTACAAAATACTCAATTTCAAGTTCACTCACTAATGTGAGAAAGTTGAGTAATATCAAACAACCCATTTGCAAAATCTTGGAATCCATCATTGCAAGATACTTTTCAGATAGATAATGTATCTTGTTAGATACAAGAGAGAAAAATACTATGATTCCAAGACTTTCCAATTTTATGCCTTCGATAGTTTTGTCATCAGAGCTCTCAATTATAATCAATTTCACACAAATCACAGTACTAAGTTCCTATAATAATCGTGCTAAAAAATCTCAACTAATTTCCTCACCTATGATCAATTAAGTTTTTAAAAGGTTTATAACTTATTTCAATTGCAACTTCGAAGTTTTAGGGTCAACTGTAACCATTATTATGATTGTATTTATCCACAATTTCTTACAATATAATGAACATCACCAAATTGCAAACCAATTAAGGTTTTCAAATAGGCTTTACAACTGTTTATTGCTAGGTAGTTAATTAGTAAACTATGAAGTCAAGATTCAAAAGAAGTATGTCCACAGAATACTTTGTGAATAAATTTGATATCAACAAACAAACACATGCCAACAAGATCGCATAACCTCGTAAGCCACAGAATTTAAAACAAACGAAAACAGAATCAGCAGAACATAGTTAAGAGAGTTCAAATTCAACATATATAGAGAAGTCCCATTTTTTCATTAACCATAGCAAACCAAATTGCAGCCGAAAAGAGTGAGCAAATCAGAATATGCTGAACTTGTTGGCATCGCAGAGAGAACCTATACATGATGACATTACAATACAACTACCAAGAAAAATGATGAAGAGAAAAGGGAACAAGGAGTTTGGAAGAAGATGGTGATGACTTAAAAGAATGCAGGGTTATAGCCATTGCTAGTGGTGGCTAAGATATAGTAAGCAACAACATGGCCAATGGAACCCCAAGCCAAGACATCAACGATGTTGAATCCGACAGGGTCATTGGATTTGAGGAGACTGACATACTCCTTGGCACGTGTGTCACCAGCCTCGAAGTGTGTGAGCCCGTTCTGCTCAGGGACTTGCTTTGCCACGTTCTCCCTTTGGAAGTTGAAGAACACAAACCTCCCCAAGAAGAGGGAGAGGCCAGTGCTGAGGCTTATCACAAGGGCTGAGTTGAGTTCAGCCTTCACAACACCACTGCCACGAGGGACCCTTTTGGAAGTGCTCACTCTGGCTGAGCCTGTGGACCTTGTGAGGGGTCTCAGACCCTGAAAGCACACGTTGGAGGGCTTCACATGATGCTGCTTTTGGATGGTGGCAGATAAGGCTGCAGAAGTTGATATCATGGATGAAGCTGAGGCTGCCATTTTAGTTCTGGTGTGGACTTGCAGGTACAGAAGATAAGAGAATTGTGCAGAATGGAGGAGTAGGTGGATACAAGCATGTATGAGAAGGGATCATATACCATGAAAAGGGGTGGTTGGAGACACAGATAAGATGCTTTTTGAATGTAAGCCATGGAATCAAGATTTGCCTTCTGACATGGCTCGCTTTTATTGGCTAGTTTTGGATCACAGATATTTTAGTGCTTTCTGTTTGTGGTTTTAATTTGCCACTTGAATAATGAGTACTATAATTGCTTGCTAGTGACCACAGGTGTAATTAACAGTTTAGAAAAAACTATACTCAGAACTGTTAATTTAATTAACACTAGTTTAATTAACACAACATCTTTTTATATTCATTGTTAACCATAAAATTAAGCATTTCTTTTGTAGCGACATATCTTACCTTCACCAAAATAGTGTTCTGAAGTTTCGATGTCAGAACAGGTTCAGAAGCAAAATTTTAATAGTTGTTGCCATTTAACAATGGTACTGTTTCAATGTTTCAACAATCTTCAGCCATATCTATATTGTTACCTTGAAATGAAAATAGCTTTTATGGTTCAAAGGTGACAGATTAGTTCCATGTTTTTAAGGAATACCGCACGAACATAAAAATAGTGCACTTTTTCGTCAGAAATCTAAATATAACCCAAATACTATATGACAAATTATAAACTTTGCTTCAACAATAATCAGTTTTACCACACAAAGTTCACTGGCCATATCCTGGCATTCATCACCTTCTCAGATCTTGGCATTTTACGGACAAGAGGGGCACAGAGAAAAAAAAAAGGGAAATCGGATAAAAGTATATTTTTTTGACTTCTAAACCCACCACTATCTGTTATAATTTTTATGCGAAAAACTAAATGCTATATCCTCAAAGAGCAAAATCCATTATTTTTCCCTTTAAAAATTTACTTTTCCACAAAAACATTAACAAGAGAAGTGACTTGCAAGAAGCAAAGAACAACATGAATTATATGCTCCATAATTTTCTACAGCCACAGACAGAAGCTTTCTAAAGTAAATACTGATATTCTCAGCATCACAAACCAGACACATACAAAATATTTACTTTCCATCCCATTTTCACTAACATCACCTTCTAGCCTTCTGTACATTCCCTCCCTTTCCACACACCGATAACAACGTATCCTACCACTACTTTATAGAGAACATGAGCAGGATACTTAATTTATACATAAACCAACTCATCACAATCAGACACTAAAGTAAGTTGTCATTTATTGCTCCTTGAATGTTGAAGTTAAATTAGTGCATCAAGGTATGTATAATTCCGGCGCCGGCTATACTCAAGAAGGCTGCCATAAGTGCGATCCCAGACCCCAATAAACAAGGATTCGGTGTCCGGACTGAAAGATATGCCTGATATCTCACCAAAGAAATCAATTTCCTGTTCCTTCTCATACCCACCTTTTACATCATACACATGTACAAAATCTGCAGGCTCTGCCATAGCCATATACTTGCCATCTGAGGAATACCTGATTGAACGGATGGCTCCAAGGTTGCTCTTCAGCACAGCCACTGACTTGGATAAATTCCTCATGTCCCAAATTCGGCAGGTCTTATCCTGGTTTCCAGTGGCAAAGGTCATGCCATCAGGATGCCATGATGACGCAAATGAGTAATCAAAGTGCCCAGATAAGGTATCGACTGGCTGCAGGATAAAAAAAATCAAATTAAAAAATTTTCCATCATAAGCTCTCTTGGGATACACCAGAAAAAATAATTGATTGGTTGTTGGATAAAAAGGAGTTACCTTCCCATTTTGGGAGTCCACCAACATAGCTTCAGGATTGTCTCCAACAATTAGTAGTAGTTTACCATTTGGACTGAGAGAAGTGTGCTGCAGTAAATGGAGACAGAAAATAAATTAGAGAGTAAGGGAATGGTAGAAAACCATTAACATGTACGATCCAACAGAAAGGTTATCCATATTACTACTGGCTTGTTAGATCACCATATTCCAAAGGCAGAGTCACTGACACTCCCATTCTTCATTTATTCTATAAAATGTTTAAACATTTCAGGATAGTTGTTAGACATGACTGGGAATAGACAGCAAATACTGCCAATTGGCCCATCCATATTGCCAATGTAGGCAGCATATCCTATGGCAAAATTGTTCCTGAATGCAAGACAATGTAATCTGATGCAAACAAATCGAAATGCAATTTCCAAAGGAACAAAATTAAAGTATCCATCTACCAGTCCTGGAGAGGAGAGGGAAATGAAGAAAAAAAATGTCAGGACTCACATTCACAGGCCAGGGAAAACGAAAATGGTTAGAAAGCTGAAATTTCTCCATATCAAAGTCTCTGACTCCAGAATCGTTATTTGCCGCTGTGAAATGAACTGCACCACTAAAAATCATAAAAGTACATTAGACTTGAAACCTATATCCACAATTCATGTGGTAAAATAACTGGAAGAAGAAAAACTATATACCTAGGAGAAGTATAAATTTCAATGGCATTGGTGATAGCATTATCATCAAAAGTTGTTCTCGTGCAAAAGCTAATACCAGGTCGATTTAGGTGCTGCATTCCAGTAACAAAGAAGGAGATAAGATCTTGATATCTGTTGATGGTTCTAAAACCATGAACAATTCCTATGAGGAACAAGTTAGCAGCATCTGGCAGAGTAACTATAAAGCATAAGCATGTACAGTCTGATAGCAATAATCTATGAAAATATACATTTGCAAATGACTAATAGAGAATGAAACGAAGGAAAAGATTAAACAACCAATGCTTATGAAGAGAAGCTGAAAAAATAAAGACTAAGATGCATAATGAAGAAGAAAGGAGTATCAACAGTATAGTACTCCACCAAAATCAAATAAGAATAAAAGGTTTGATGAATGAAGGCCTGGAAGAGGTGGTTCAACTAGTAGGATCCTATGATTGTACTATTTAACCATGATCCTAACAACAACGGCTTAGATACCATATTAAGAACAAACTGGGGCCTAACCAAAACCAAAAGGCTAACTCAAGGGAAGAGGATTGCCTCATATAACTAAAATGTCCAGAGATCCAAGAGCAAAATTTACACTTACAAGTTACAGGTGTACAGATTAAAAAAGTAAACATCCCTTAAACAATCAAATCATCAAATTACCTTACAAATAAGTTCTCCCTGAAATCCACCGGCAACTAGAAGCTTCTCTCTCACTGCAAGAGTACTGACTTGAGTGTGAGTAAATCCTTCTAACAGACTTTCAGGATGTTTCTGACAATAAGAAGTGATAACTTGGAAGATTAAGATTATGATTGATCAATTTTATCATACATTTATTCAATGAATAATCAGACGTTTATGGTGGTCATTTACACAAGGGATATTAACCTCTGATGGTGCAACGTGCCCTGAAACATTGAGAACTTCTGAACTTTTGCAAGTCATAGAGGACCAGTGCATTATCGAAAACTGAGACATGAGGTAAACATCATGCTTTGATGTAGCCCATACTAAATTCCTTAACTGAAAAATCATTTAAAAATTAAATAATGTCAGTGCAGGAGCTACGTATCAGAAATATACACTATCTGATTGTTTTCACTAATTTTGAATCTGTTCTAAGATTTTAAGAAATTTGTCTACAATTTCAACATAAGGTGCATTAGGCACCAATATAGGTAGTTATAGTACTGGTATGCTTATGTTCCGTTCTCAGTCAAATCAACGGGCATTCATTGGAGGGAGAGTACTGTAGACTTAAGAGAACTTCTGCAAAATTTGCTTATATATTTGAATGTCTTTTTTTTTCCTTACAATAACAAGTTGTTAACAACTTCATAGAAATAGAATAAACAGGGGCAGCATGCAGCAAGATATCACAGTGTACCCTAAAACTTAAAGCATGCTGCTACATAGAAACCAGAATAGAAACCAGAATAGAAACAGCCTACCTGAAAATGAAGAATAGTTGACTTTACTGATCTTGTATTCTTTTTAAAGTCATAAAATGAGTATCCTTTTTTTGTGTTCTTACAGTCCTGCATGCGATAATAGACATGTTAAATGGTGTTATACTGTTATGCTTCTGAAAAGCGACCTTGACTGGAGGAAAATCGATAGAAATCAAAGAGTCTTCTTTAAAGATATCAAGTGTTACCTTCCCTGACTTGTCTCCTGAACCAGGGATATTTTCATAATTCTTGTATTGCTCAAGCCTAGTTCGCCTATATCTTTCTCTGGTGATGCTAAGGTTATCCCAAGGGATTCCCTGGATGTCTTGTCCTCTTCTAGCCTGAGCAGCTGTAGTGTCTACTACCTTGTCACTCTGTGACAAAATCACAACATTAGTCCTAGAAATCCAAAGATAACTGCATACATAGTTGACATTTGCTTGATGAATCATTGAAGTGGGAGGAAGGTAATTACACATCACCAATGACTGAAAATGATTAATCATTATAAGAAACAGACTCATCATCGTGTTCATACAACAGCACAAACAGCAATTTACTAACCGAGTAATCAAATTCATCTGCATCAGACTCTACGCCACCCCTTTCTCCATCATCAATAGATTCATCGTCCACATCATCTGCCACATCCTCCATTTCACATTCATCCGCCATGTATTCAGCATCACCCTCGTGGTGATGGGACATGTTCTGTCCAACTAATTAGAATTTAGAACCTGTAATAACAAGAATGATGAAAAAAATTAGAAAATCACAGGCAGACAATACTCCAGCAACCACAATTGGGTCCAAAAGTTACATGTGTAAGTAAATAAATAAATGAGCTAAAAATGAACAAAAACAAGAAAACAATAATCCAGTAACCACAATTTCTATGAACCCATTAACGTAAAAAAAAAAAAAAGAATCTTTACACAGCCCAGAAACTAGGGTTCCGATAAAATACCCTCCAAAATCACACAAATAAAATAAAGGGCACTTCTACGAAAAAAAATGATAAATTGAACAGTTTTTCTTTTCAAATTCCTTTAAAACTAAATAACCAATAGACAACCCAGACTTAGGGTTTTGAAAGACTATAGCCCAAAATGACATTACAAAAAAATTACGGCCATTTTATTTAGATAATTTCTTAATATCCATCTAGAAATTGACGATATTTGCAAAAAAATACTACAACAAACCTCGTTGTTCTGGAAAAATAATATATCAAACGTAAAATTGAAAAAAAAAAAAAAGAATAATAAAAAGAAAAAAAAAAGAATAATTGAACTGAAAACGAGAAAAAGGAATTGAAAGTGGAAAAGATTGAAGGAAAAAAATGGAGATTTGAGAGATTGATGCGAACCTTTGTTGGAAGGAGCTGTCTCGATGTCAGTACTCAGGAATGCAAATTAACGGATGAATATAAATAAACAAATTATCTCAAAAGTATAATAAATTAAAAGATTATTAACTTATTTTTCTGCATCTTTTTTCAACTGTATATCAAGTTTTAAATTTTAATTATTATATTACTCTCTACATCCACCGTTTCCTTTTGTTCAGCAACATGTTAGGGTTTTTTTTTTACTTAAATAAGTTAAAAACAAAATTTGTTATTTTTTCAGTTTCCTATTGTCACAAAGTTAGAGTTTTATATACTTCCCTTTATATTCTTTTGATTATCAAGTTTAATAAAAATAAAGTTCACATATGAAAACTAAAAATCATATGATAATTGATATCTTAATACGATGAAATAAAATATTAAATTACATGAACTAAAAACATTTTTTTACATATATAAACTAATATAATAGGTATATTATAAAAATTATTGCGTTAAATATGTTTTTTTTCCTTAACTTTCAATGAATTTTGAAACTTTAGACCCATTTAGTTATTCATCTTTCGAAATACGTAAATCTAGTTCTTTTAATCAAATTTTGTTAGGTTTATTGAATGTTTCATACGCATTTCAGGATTGTAGTTGAGTTGTTTATATTGTTTGATATATTTTTTCTTTCATGTTAAGTCAAATACTATTATAAAACACGGTTGAAATATCAAATAAATATAACAAAATTTGATTAAAATGATTAAATTTACGTATGTCGAAAGATGAATGACTAAATTGGTTCAAAGTTTTGAAATGCAATAATTTCAAAATTCACTTAATGTTAAGGGACCAAAAAACATATTTAACCCAAAATTATTTACTTCTTTAAACATTTAAGAAAATGCATTATTTTAAATCTTAAGTTAAAAAGGAGTAGTTTATATAAAATAACTAAAATTAATTTACACCACATTAGAGATGACAAATAAATTGTCCCCGTATTGTCCGAACTCGTCCCCGTTTTAACGGAAAATCTCTGCATTGACTAGTATGAGTATGGGTATATTGGGAATGTGGGGATGTACATATCTCTGTCCTAATATATGTCCTCGCTATATCTTCATCACTGTTTAAATTATTAAAATATTCACAATTAATTAAGTAACTATATATATACTTTTTATTTTTTATTTCTTCTAATTATTTGGTTTATCATGAAACTCATTTGCATCTCCAATATATTTTTCATCTTATCATAACATTTATGTAACTATGTTAAAGTGATGTATCTCAAATAAAAAAAAAATTGTCTCACATTTAAATATTTCTATTCTTTTTTAATATTTTTATTTATTGTATATTTTGCTTTCACATGAAAATGTTTAATCCTTTCAATTTAAGTGTTTAATAGCATAAATCTTTCATTTACTAGGTAATATAAGAAAAAAATATTTACTTATTATTATTCATTTTTGTTTCATTTAAATAACTCTTTTATTTCACTAAAAGAAGTTTCGTTTCGTTATTTCTCAATTATTGAGTATATATGTTAATATTTTAAAAGTTTTCTTAGATTTCTAAAATATTTTTATCTTATCCTACCCTTAATTATATATTTATTTTTCTTTGTGTGATTTCTTTTAATAGTCTCTCAAATTGTTTCTAAGACACACATTTGTTAATTTTTTATATTTTATTTGTTGTTTATTTTCATCATGTAGAATGTTATTTCGATATATTTTATATAATTATTTTTTATTTTTAACTCATTATCAATCATACTATAATATTTTTCACTATAATTGTATAACTTTTATTTAATAAAATATAAAAATTTAATGTAATTACTATGAATATTTTTTTTATCACCATCAAACATATATTAGAGTTCAAAAGATACAAGATCTATGTCAAATTTTTATTATTATGTTTATTGTTTGTGTCATATTTATCAAGTGATGTATTATAACTTTTATTAGTGTATAAAAAAGATATTCATTAGAATTTAAAAAATTGAAGTAAACAAACATTTAAAATATATTTTAATTTGAATATTTATTTTTCTTTTATATATTTTAAAAATATTTTTAAAATTTATCAACTAGATTTCATTAATGTTTACAAATTTAATAAATGTTTTGGTTCTCATAAAATTTTATGGGATATTCTAATTTAAAATGTAAATAATTATAATTTAGTTCAAAGTCTTTGATATGGAAAAAACAATCATCCTCCTAATATTGAATATTAGATAATATTATATTTTCTTTAGCTTAATTTTTTATTATTTTATAAAAAATAATTAAAATTAATATTGGAGTAGTAAGAAAACAGATATGGGTATGAATACGAGATTATACCCATTACCCGATGAGAATGAATGATGATGAAACAAAAGTTTGATATCCGTTGAATTTGAATATGAGATGAGAATAGGGATGTCAAAACGGGCCAACCCGGCCCATTTTGACCCGGCCCGATTTTGGCCCGATTTATACGGGCCGGCCCGGGCTGGCCCGCGAGGGTGAAACGGGTTACACTTTTGAACCCGGCCCGCAAGCTAGCGGGCTGGCGGGCTGGCCCGCGGGCTTTTTTTCCATATGTTACATTTTCAGTCCAAAATCAGATTTCAACAAAATTATTGCAACAAAAACAACCCTGCAGTATATAATATAACTGATCACAAAACAAACAACCCTACAATATATATAAATGA
>Ga0214545_1010809_pt1 | contig 12984 bp, 2 predicted proteins | sample CNSS4metaG_FD_160064 | JGI IMG/M metagenome (GOLD analysis project Ga0214545, IMG submission 160064) | Root nodule microbial communities from cowpea collected in UCLA plant growth center, Los Angeles, California, USA - CNSS4 | ecosystem: Host-associated > Plants > Roots > Nodule | place: USA... | reverse complement strand
TATTGCATTAGAAATGATTATAAGGTGATTAGAAGTGTAGAACCTGGTACGTGGGAGGACGAAGATTATACTGAATGGGATTACACACCCTTATATGAGATTTATAGCCTTAGAAGTAACACTTGGCGGAAAGTTAAAATTGATATGACAATTTATTTAGAATGTGGTATTGATGGTAATTTCTACTTTGATGGAATGTGCCATTGGTTATGTCGAACCGAAAATGATGTGTACTTGGTATCATTTGACATGAGCAATGAGGCATATTACACAACCCTCACACCATTAGACATACCTTTAGACATATGTGATGATTTTAATATGGATTATGTGCAACGATACTTGTTTCTCTTAAATGGATCAATTGCTTTGATGTCATATTATGAATGTACAAGTACCTTTTACATATCAATTTTGACTGAGCTTGGTAAGAAAGAAACATGGAATAAACTATTCACTCTTGGACCCTTACCTTGTAATGCAAGACCTATTGGAGCAAGGAGTATGGGCAATATTCTCTTCGAAACACATGATGGTGAACTAGTTTGGTTTGACTTAAGTACTCACAAAATTACAAAGGTAGGTGTCAAAGCACATGGTGGTATGTTCTCCATGGTAATTTATAAGGAAAGTCTTCTAAAAATTAAAGGAATAAACAATTAATTTTATTTTAGGTGACTTATGACTTGTTATTAGAATTTTCTCTTGTATATGTTCAAAGTGACTTGACAATTTTGAGTTATAATTAAGTGTATCATATGAAGAGGAGGGATTTGCTCCTAGCTAATTGCATCAAGAATGGTTGAACGTGTCTCTACTCAAATAATTGTCCCGAACATCCGGAATAAATTGCATCTCATACAAAGCTCCAAAAAATATTTGATAATACTCAAATCGAAGATTTTTGCATCTAGAATCCAACACAACCCTAATCATCTCATTTAAAGATTTGTAAAAGAAGCTATAACAGAAACAATTAACAAACATCTTTGAATTATGCTGGTCCTGTCTTTGCAAACTACATTCATCTAAAAATAATTTGATCTATAAGGTCTTTTCAAGTTTGAGCAATTTTTTTTAAGCAGCATCAAACTATAAAAAGATTAAATAATTATAATTTATACTAAATATCAATATAAAAATGATCGTATGTTAATTTAATCTAATTAAACATTTTTTAAATAAAAAAGAAATCAGCAAAATATCGTAAGATTAAATAATTCAATTAATTATAATTTATATTAAACATTAATCTAAAAATTATTATTGTTAACTTTAAATAATTAAATATTAATTCTTATTTTTTATATGAAACTGAAAATTTATTAAGTTTTTCACAAACCAATAACATTTAATGTATGAGTCAAATAATAAATTTTAAAATATGAATTAATGTTGGCCAATTTATTATCTGAAATTATTAGTCAGATAATAAAATTTAATGTTGAACAATGGATTATGGAAAATCTAAGTTGGGTTGGCCTCTAACTCTTATGTTAAATTTTAAATGGTAAAAATTAAGAACCAATTTATACATAGTGTCAATAAAAGAAGAGGTTATTTAGGTTATTTGTCGAATAGTGAAAGCAGTGGAATTACAGAAACGAGTTCTTGTAGTGTCGAAAGAGAAAGAAACTCGTGGGAAGAAAATAACAGCAAATGAAAATAAAAAAGCTATAAGTTAAAGGTTCATTTAGCGTTAGTTTTAAATTGATTTTATGTTAATGTAAATTTAAATTTTTAATAAGACAGTGCCAGTTTTAGATAACCACTAGGAAATATATCTCATTATAAAATACAATTTCCACTTGTTGAATATTAGTTAGTTTTAAAACTATAAAAATCGATCATTTGAATCAATAATGAATTTTTAGGCAAATTGCTTAAGATACACAAAGTCATTATTAGATACTGATTCGGTATAAAGAAACAACAAACTCAAGATAATGAAATGTTACACGAAATCATCCACCTCATGAAAGACAAGAAGAAATTTAAGAAGGAGGGAACAATTTAATACTACCAAATTTAAGGAGAATGAATCAATCTTCAAGTAGTATGAATTTAAAGAGAAATCCACTTTAAGAAGAAGGGTATGATAGAGGATTATCTCATATTCCAATACAACAGTTGGCATTCAAAAGGAGAATCCAATGGAAACACACTTATAGAGTAGTTTAGAAAATTAAAAATATTTTGTAATTTTTTTGTAATTTTAAAACATTTTGTAGTTGTTGATGGAGTTGCTAGACGACGAGTTAGTGGGCGATCTATACTCGCTAGACCAAATGTTTAAGTCTATTTTAAAATTTTAAAATTATTTTAATGTTTTAAAACTTTCTTTTAATGTTTTATTTTAAATTTTAAATATTATTTTACTTTAAAATTATGAAATCTCCACTTGTCAAACATTATTTTACTTTTAAAACAATGAAAATCGATAATGTGAACTTCTAAATAAAACACTTGGACAACTTATTGAATTAATCCGAAGGTAACCTCTGCATTTGGAATGAACTACTCTGAGCTTTTTGTGTGCATTTTTTGTCTTTTAAGTGACTTATGTCCAAAGTGGCTTGACAATTTTGATTTGTCATTAAGCATATAAGATGAATAGAAGGGGTCAGCTCCCAGCTTTGCTAATTGAACCAAGAATGGTTGAACCTTGCTCTGCCCTAAGTAACTGTTTTGAACTTCCAGATTAAATAGCATCTCATACAAAGGTTCAAAAAGTATTTTATAATACTCAAATTGAAGCTTTTAACATCTAGCAACCAATACAACGCTAACCATGTCATTTAGAGATTTGTAAAAGAAGCTCTAACTGACACTGTTAACGAACATATTTAAGTTATTTAAGTTATGTTGGTCTTGCCTTTGCAAACTACGTTCATCTAAAAATAATTTGATCTATATAGTCTTTTCAAGTTTAAGCATAAACATTTTTTTAAGCAGCATTGAACTATACAAAAATTTAATAATTATAATTTATACTAAGTATCAATATAAAGATGATCATATGTTAATTTAATCTAATTTAATATTTTTTAAATAAAAAAGAAATCAGCAAAAAAAATGTAAGATTAAATAATTTAATTAATTATAATTTATATTAAACATTAATCTAAAAATAATTATTGTTAACTTAATCTAATTAAATATGAATTCTTACTTTTTATATGAAACTGAAAATTTATTAAGTTTTTCACAAATCAATAACATTTAATGTTATGAGTCAAATACTAAAATTTAAAATATGAATTAATGTTGGCCAATTTATTATCTGAATTTATTAGTCAGATAATAAAATTTAATGTTGAACAATGGATTCTGTGAAACCCAAGTTAAGTTAGACTCTAACTTTTATGTTAAATTTTAAATGGTAAAAATTAAGAACCAATTTAGACATAGTGTCAATGCTTATTTAGGTGTGAGTTAGGACTTAGATATGGTTAATGGATAATTAACATTTGTAGGAGTGAAACTTTAGAAAAAATTCATCTAGCTCTTAAAAAAATAAGAGGAAATTGAATGATTAATGTAGTGGTGAATCGAAAAGATTTTAATTTGCTCTTATTTGCTTCATTTGTTTATTTTTCTTTGAATCGTAATAAATCAAATATTGAATGAAATTTAATTGTTGGAGTTTATTGTATGTTTTACTTGTACTACTAGTATTTTAAAGTTCACAAAAAATAACTTGATTATTTTCATTAGTCTTAAGAATAGTTTTTTGGTTTCTTGGACAAAGAACATTAAATAAATATAATAATACAATTATAAAATTATTTTACTTCAATAGACAACGAAAAAATCGGTCTTTCACAATATAAAACATTTTTTTATTTAACTTAACACGTAGTGACTGCATATATTATTACGAATTTTATGGTTTAATTATTTAAAAATCAACATGATATATAAATAGTTAAAGAACTTCAATATAATTCGTGAACAAATATATGAAATAAATTTAAACAAATAAATAAATTGGTCAGTAACATAATGAAATTTTCTTTTCTAGTGTTTTTCACACTTATATATTAATTTATAATTTTATAACTAGACAGAGGTATTTTCCTAAATTAAATTGTTAACCTGTTGTGGGTAAGAATTTTTCACACGTTGGCCATTGTTCCTTTTGCATGTTGAATGTCACTGATAAACTCTGTACTTTACAATGCCTTCGCTTGTCACAGGGATTGATAGTCTTCCAACATCTCAATCTTTAATGCCTTAAGTTTAAGCAATATTTGAGATTCCCATAATATATTCTCTCACATTTTGTTTGCCTTGATACATCATGAAAATCAACAACGAAATCTTGGCACTTGTTATCTCCTCAAAGATAACACCCCTAAAAACCTTCATAAATGCCATGCTTGATGATCATAAAACTCATGCAATTTGAGCTATTCCATTTCTTATATTTTTTCCTCTTTAGAGATACTAGAGAACTTAAGAGAATGGGGTTTGTCAATCCTTAACGCAAGGTCAAGATTCATCCGGCCAAAAGCAATTTTCATGTTCTCTTTCCATTCCTTAAAATTTGTTTCATTAAGAACCAATACTAAGTTCACATTTAGCAAATATTAAAGCAATACTAACTCAAAAAATAATAAAATAAATAATGTAATTATGTTCAAATATAAAAAAAATTATCAATACATTCAAATAATGTCATAACCCATCTCAAGACACCTAATGCACCATCAATATCAAGTTTCTGCACATTAATATTATTGTTGTAAGGGTTAAATATGTTTTTGGTCCCTTAACTTTCAGTGAATTTTGGAATTAGTCCATCTCGAAACTTTGGACCAATTTAGTTCTTCATCTTTCGAAATACGTGGATTTAGTCCTTTTAATCAAATTTTATTAGGTTTATTTAATGTTTCGTACGCATTTCAGGATTGTATTTAAGTTGTTTATAATGTTGAGATATTTTTGTTTTAATGTTTAGTCAAATACTATTATGAAACACGCATGAAATATCAAATAAACCTAACAAAATTTTATTAGAGGGACTAAATCCATGTATTTCAAAAGATGAAAGACTAAATTGGTCCAAGTTTCGAAATGGACTAATTTCAAAATTCACTGAAAGTAAAGGGACCAAAAATATATTTAACCTTTGCTGTAATGATCAAACATTGATAATAAAACATGTCCAATAACAAACACAGCTTTGAATTGATTTATCATTGACATACAAAACCTCACAATTATCACACATTTACCATCATAGGTGTGTTTGCAATTCGACCAAGCATTAATCTTCCATTGGAATGATCAATACTCACATGGACAAACATAAACAAAAATATTTAACATTTCTCACAAACAATCACTACCACAAAAACGACTTTTGACGTTTTCTATTTTCGACTTTTGGGACGTTAGTGGTAACTTCGACACCTTATCCAATGACGTTAAATTGACGTCATAGTTGAAAATAGACGTTCAAGAACGTCGATCACTTTAGAGTCTGACGTTCCTTAATGAAGGTTACCACAACACAACGACATCCAATTTTCTCCATTTAAAACGAAAATTAGGCAACCTTTGACGTCTATTTGTGCAATAACAAACATCAAATGCTATACCTTTTTTTGAATTTTTGTTTATATTTCGCACGCAAATATGAAAAGTGGATAATCTTCCAGCATAACTCTGCAAAATTTATCAGCACAAATTATATATCAAAACTAGGGCTATTAACAAAAAAATGTAACTATTAATACTAATGTTGTGTTTGGATGAGGTAATTTAGAAGGGTAATTTAGTTATTTGAAGAATTTAAAATTCTTTATATTAAAAAGACTTGTTTGGATAAAGTAATTAGAAATAAAGTCAATTTAGGGAGATATTTTAAAATAACAACAAAATAAAGGAATTTGAAATACCCTCGACAATATACGGAATATGAAGTTCAATTCCTTTTGACTCAACTCAAGAAGGTCGAGCAGAGTCAGCTTGGGCCAAACTTGAGCCGATTTGATCAAGGACAAACGTCGAGTTGAGTTGGCCCAGCTCGAAGGTGAAGCCGAGCTGTTTTGGATTGATGGTTGAGTCGCGTTGGCAAGAACTGATGGTCAAGCTGAGTCGACCCAAACCAATGGACGAGTTGAGTTGACTCAAGTTGAAGGTTGAGCAGAGTCCACTCGGACCGGAGGTCAATAACAGATGGTCTGGGTCAAAGGTTGAGTTGAAACAACCTAGGCTGGAGTTCGATTCGAGTCGACTAGGGAAAAAGTGAGTCAGCCTAGGACGAAGGTTCAACAAAGTTGGCCTAGGCTGAAGTCGAGCCGAGTTGTTTCAGGTAGAAGGTCAAATTGAATTGGTCTAGGCCGAAGGTTGAGCCGAGTTGATCTGGGAAGAAAGTCGAGTCAAGTCGGTCTGGAACAAAGATAGAGTTGAGTCTGTAACATCCTAGTCAGATATTACTTAAATAAAGAAAATTGTAATTGAGAATAAATTCGAACATAATTATTATTCACCAAACGCAAGAAAAATTAAACTCCTCAATGGTAGTAAATAAAAATTAAGTTGTAAACAATTTATTATAGCTCGAAATCTAAAGCCAACTAGAAATTCAAAATTACAAGTTTCAAAAACATTTCCAAAATAAAATCCCAGTAGTTATTCCTCCGCTTCGTCTCTACACATCATCATCCTCACCTGGAATCACATCTACTCCTGTGTGACAAGCGACACGATCATCGCCAAACACAAACAGAAAGGAAGAGCTTAAAAGAGATAAACATGCATAATTAAGAATATAAACCCCTCACCCAAACTAACTTGGCCGATTTATCATTTTGTCAAGACCTTTGCACCAAAGTGTATGTAGATAACCTTAGTCTCATAACCTAGATGAGATTAGCACATACTCAATCATGGTCTTAGGGATTTCATATGCTTCCACGAACCTGTCTGCTCGTGATTCAACTCTACAAAATTTCCCGCTCGTAATCCAACTCTACGAACCTCCCCGCTCGTAATGCAACACGCATGAACACCACTTGTTATGAACCTACCCTCTCATAACAGCCTCAATTGTGAGCACGGAACATATGAACTTCCCCGCTCATATCCCCACACATGAGTACATTCAATACGAACCTCCTCGTCTGTATTAATCGTGCGTTTACAACTTCATTACGAACATCCCTGCTTGTAATCCATGCAAGCATATCCCAAGCCAAGAACCATCACCACAAGGGATGCAACACAAACACACACTACCACTGCACTATTGTGGTGTGATCAAATTAAATATCAAACGCTAAAAGTTTTGCGACTAAGATTTTTACCAACATTTATTTTTTCCGGTGGCTAAATAATTTAGTGATTGATTTAAGCATTTTTGCAATTGAAAGCGATAGCCGGTAGAATAAAGTAATTTTTATTCGTTTGGTAAAATTTGTAAATTTTTTATTACAATAATATAATAAAATGTGCTATTATAAAAGAATTGCTATTATAAAACGTGTTACAATAATATAATAAAATGTGGTTACAACGATGTGTTTACAATGGCTCTCTCTTCCAAGATGTATACATAGTTATTCTTTGATTAAGAAGAAAAGAGGGAAGTAGGAATTGCTAAGTGTGAAAACACTTTTATGTGATCTTAAAAAGCTTTTATAGGAACATTGCTGTGTTCATACAATAAAATAGAAAAGTGTTAATGTATTTGTATAGGTGATATTTTTATATAAAATGAAGAGTCTAAAGATGAGAGAGTATTTCCTTAGTTCCCTTACCCTTATTCATTGTATATTATTTGAACGAAAGAATGAGAGATTTGTAAACAAATTCTTAACTGTTTCTTCTTCTTCTTCTTCTTATTATTATTATTATAATAAGAAAGAAAAGTAAGCAGTAATATAAGTATGAGAGGATGTTCCATAGAATAACATAACATAGTAACATTCAAATATTATTCAAATACATAATAGATTTGTTTACGATGAAATAACCACACATAATGCAATACAAGAGTGAAAATTTTAGGAATCAGAAAGAACATAACATATGAAATACCAAGTTGATCTCAGCTTGGCAGGAGAAAACAAGATACAACATCCAGTTGTGTGGTATATTATTGAAGAAACAGTAGCTCTGGTTTACAACCACTCCCTGTAGCACAGTTGATGAACTGGGGGATATTTTTGGTGTTCAAACATAATCTTATTTCTACGAGATGATTAGGATATTGTCTTGAACACTTTATTTGTGGTTTAACACCAATGGATGTGCTTATGGCCGAGATGAAATCATTTATGGGGTACTCACCACCAGGTGAAATACCTGCATTTTCAAGTATTGCTGTGAGATTGTTTCTTCTGTAAATGTCTAATGCCAGATTGAAGAAATCAAACGGTTTCATATTAGAGCAGGACCCATGATCTATCCATTGACGAGACCAAAACTTCAAGTCATTTCCAAAATAATCTGGCCAATCTTGTTTCAGCTCACTTTCTATTGCTGCGATCTAACAATAAAATAAATAACAATCTAATTATATTCTTTCCAATATATCATCTCTCCAATAACATAAATTTAAATGGAAACCTTACCTCAGATATCTGTAGTACTTGAGAAGAACAAGTCCTTGGCTGTGGGTTGGTATAATTGGACGGCCACAGGCCGTGTATAGTAAACTTCCTTAGTTTTGCTTTTCCTGCATTACAGGGTATTGCGCTGCAGAATCCCGCTGGCCATGTCTCTGCGACTGTCCAATGGTCGAATGCCTTGCTACAATCATAAAATAAAAAAAACACAATGAGAACAAAAAGAAAATTAGTCATTATGAATTAATTTTATGAAGAATGTGGAGAATGATTTAGCCAATGATGTTTATTTATAGTGCCATGTAAAAGCTTATTAATTAAACAAAGTTGCCAAATACGCTTTATTAATTTTTGTAATTCATTAATTACACAAAATCAAATTTTAATCTAAAATCTGTTAATATAACTTGTATCAAAATTAAAAAGACTATCAAAATTATTTTTCAATACATTTTGTTTTATTAATGACTTTCTTAATATTTAAATTTAATATATATATTACCAATTTTATTTTAAACTATGTACAATTTCAACTTATGATTTTCTTTTTTTTTTAATTTGTAGACATAGTGTAAATGCCAAGAAAGACCCTAATTAATTTTAAACATGGCTCATGGTTGCAAAGTATGGGACACATGTGATTTGTGCTTTGTAAAGAGGTGAATCATTATTATTAAAATCTTTCTTAGTAAAACAAAATTATATGTTCTGTACTTTTGTCTAAATATATGTGATATTGTCTTGGTTATTATTAATAATTGTTATTTCACATAAAAATAGAAAAAAAAAATTTAGCTGAAGAAATATGTCGTGTATCAATTCTTAAAATGAAATGACTTCATTATGCGTACCAACTATCAATTCCAATGTACATAAACTAACATTTTAAAACTTAAAATTTTGAAAAACAATATTTTTTAATATTAAGAAATAAGTTAGGACTAAATCAATAAAGTAATAATATTTAAAAGTAAATAAATACAGCATGTGTTATCATCTTTCTTAAGCGAAAAGTTATGAAAAAATAAAGTAATTATGGAGGGAGCATTGGGGGATAATAATTCTGTTATAGAGTTAGGAATTTTAAGTGCCTAGTTATATTTTTCTTTTCGTTTTGGACGAAAAATATCATTATTTTAATTTTCTTTTATTTTTAATTAGCGGTGTGAAATTAATTTATTATTTATTTTGTTTTGAAGTTATTAAATTATAGTGTTCATATAATATCGAAGGTTTTTCTGATGTGGATCAAAATCATGAGACTGAGGCATGCAAAACTATTCTCTTAGTTTTATTAAGATAAATTATTATAGTTGTTTTTTCGATTTACTCAGTAAAAAACTTCTTAATTACTGATAATGTATACTAGTAAAATACAATTTCCACTTGTTGAATATTATTTTACTTTAAAACTATAAAAATCGATCATGTGAATTTCTATTATTTAGGTCAGACATTAAATATACTAAGACAATTTATTGAATCAATAATAAATTTTTAAGCAAATTGCTTAAGATACAGAAAATCATTATTAGATACTAATCCGTATAAAAAAACAATAAACTCAAGATAATGAAATGTTATACGAAATCATCCACCTCATGAGAGGACAAGAAGAAATTTAAGAAAGGAACTATTTACCACTACCAAATTTAAGGAGAATGAATCGATCTTCAAGTAGTATGAATTTAAAGAGAAATTCACTTTAAGGAGGGTATGATAGCAGATTATCTCATACTCCAATACAACAATCCATGAAATTTGGCATTCAAGAGGACTATAAAGGTTTGAATTCAATGGAAACACACTAGAAAACTAAAAATATTTTGTAATTTTTTTTTAATTTTTAAAACATTTTGTAGTTGTTGATGGAGTTGCTAGACGACGAGTTAGTGGGCGAGTTATACTCGCTAGACCAAGAGTTTAAGTCTGTTTTTAAATTTTCAAATTATTTTAATATTTTAAAACTTTCTTTCAATGTTTTATTAGGTTGGTTAAAATTTTAAAATATTATTTTACTTTAAAATTTTAAAATTATGCAATCTCCACTTATCAAATGTTATTTTACTTTTAAATCAATATGAAAATCGATAATGTGAACTTCTAAATAAAATACTAGGACAACTTATTGAATTAATAGAGTGGACCCAAGGTAACCTCTGCATTTTGAATGAACTACTCTAAGCTTTTTGTGTGCATTTTTTTTTGTCTTTTGTAATATTATTTTGTTTCTGTAAACTAGGTTATAAAATGTCTAATGTTTTATTCATCTCCTTCTATAGCTTGGTTACAGTATCAATTTATTTTATATAAACAGATAGAGAAGGATAAACAAAGAAAGAAGAGAAAAGTATTTAAAAGTAAGATAATATTTTCAATAATTGTTAATATCTTTGGTATATTTTTTTTCATATTTCATTATGTTAAGTAATAATTATATTAACATAAATATTATTAAAAGATATTCATATATTAAGATAAATTATAAGATACTTCAACGAATTATTAATTAATAGAATTTAATAAAGTTTTAATTAGTATAATTATATAATTAAACAAAATATACTATGAAACTGTAGAATATTTGTTTCAATTTAATTTTATTTTTATTACGATATTTATAATATATTTCCAACAATATTATTTGTAATAATGAAATCAAATTCTACAATTTTATGCTGTATTAAAATAATGACTTAATTACTAATTTAGAGTAAAAAATTATTTCTTGTTACAAAACAGAAAAGAAATAAAGAATACTAAAATTGAAGATAATAATGATTAAAAAATAATTTTAAAAATTAATTCATTAAAGTTAAAAAAATTGATAATTATTCAAAAACTAAATTATTAAAAGTAAATATTAAGGATGATACCGCATTAAATGGTTATACTTAGTGGATGTGTTAATGAATATAAAAAATGATCATCAGTAACTTTGTTTCATTTTATTGATCCAATCTAGTTTGTTATCATTACAAAGCAATTGAAATGGTGAATGTTGAGACATTGGTTTTGGAAGGTGAGATGAGTGAGATGTTGAGTCTCATGAAGAAGACTTTCTATTCCAACAAAGAAATCTTCCTACGCGAACTTATTAACAATGCTTTTAATGTAAGTTATCATTTAAATTTAATTTTATATTTGTACATTTCTTTTTTGGAACAATTATTAATCAATATGTACCTTCATAGGCTTTAGATAAAAGTCGATTTGAGAGGCTTGCCGACATGAGAATTTTAGATGATGAATTGTCTATTAGATTGGTCCCTCACAAGGAAAACAAAACACTTTTTGTCATCGATAATGGTATTGGAATGACCAGCGATGGTATGTTTGTGACAATGTTCCATTTTCATTCACTTTGCATGTTGATTAATTGTAATGTTGTGTGTGTCTATTTTAGATTTGATCGATAATTTGGGTGTTGGCTTCTACTCTGCCTTTTTGGTTGCTCAAAAGGTTATCATCACCTCTCAGTATAATGACCTTGGACAATATATTTGGGAATCCCAACCCGATGCCTCTTTTATTGTTACCAAGGATATTAAAGCCCAACACCTCTCAAGAGGAACCAAAATCACTCTCTTCCTGAAGGATGATCAGGTACATAACTTAACTTTTCCCCCTTTTTCATGTTATTTTCTTTGTTAACTCATTTTTCCCTTCATTAGTTGGACTACTTGGAAGAGACTACCATCAAGAATCTAGTTAACAAACATTGCAAACTCATTATCCATCCCATTTACCTTTGGAGTGGGAACACCAAAGATCATTGGCAACAAATTAACTTTTGGCATAGACAAGAGATGGAGAACAAGTTTCTGGCCCAAAAGCTTCATAACCACTTACCTGATGATCTTGCATTCTCGATTCTTTTCAAACTTCCTTTGAAATCTCTCAAGAGATTTGGAAGCCTATGTAAATCATGGGCTCTCTTGTTTGAAAATTCACTTTTCGTAAATCTCTTTCAATTTAATTTCATATCTAATCATCATTGTTTTTACAATGATACATCTGTCATTCTATGTCTCAATGACGAGATTAATTATAAGCCCTCGTTATTTTTACTTTCTGGTGACATGTGTCAAAATGTCGACAAATTAAATTGGACAAATCCACTAGAGGGTCGTCGTTTTGAAAATAATATTGTGGGTTCTTCTAGTGTTAATGGAATTCTTTGTTTTTCCCTATATAAAAACCAATCTGTGTATTTATGGAATCCGGCTACTGGTGAACTAAAGGTCATTCCTCGCAGTCCAACTAAGTATGTGCCATTTCATGTCTTTCATTCAATGAGATATTTGGGCTTTGGTTATGATTGCATTAGAGATGATTATAAGGTGATTAGAAGTGTGGAACCTCGCACCAGGGAGGACGAAGATTATACTGAATGGGATTACAC
>Ga0214545_1010808_pt1 | contig 12986 bp, 5 predicted proteins | sample CNSS4metaG_FD_160064 | JGI IMG/M metagenome (GOLD analysis project Ga0214545, IMG submission 160064) | Root nodule microbial communities from cowpea collected in UCLA plant growth center, Los Angeles, California, USA - CNSS4 | ecosystem: Host-associated > Plants > Roots > Nodule | place: USA... | reverse complement strand
AAAAATACATAATTTAATTAATTATAATTTATATTAAATAAATAATATTTTAGCTATTGAAAATATTAAGTGACTACTTAATATATTAAATATATTTTATAATATAATACTTTATTTGGTGGCTAAATTGGTGGCTAAAGTATTAGATACTGGATAATGTTTTAGTGAGCGAAAAATATTCGGTGACTAAATAATATATTTAATATATTTTATAAAATAATATTTCTTTCAGTCACTAAATCGATGACTAAAACATTACATATTAAATATAATTTTAGCGACAAAATATTCGGGGGGCTAATTACCATATTAAATATATTTTACAAAAATAAAATTTATTTTGGTCGCTAAATCGGTGGCTAAAATATTAGATATTAAATAATATTTAGCAACCGAAAATATTTGGTGGCTAATTACCATATTAAATATATTTTACAAAATAAAATTTATTTCGGTCGCTAGATCGGTGGCTAAAATATTACATATTAAATAATGTTTAGCAACCGAAAATATTCGGTGACTAATTACCATATTAAATATATTTTGCAAAATAAGATTTATTTGGGTCACTAAATCGGTGGCTAAAACATAATATTTATAGACTAAACCTTTTCGGTGGCTATTTCAGTCGCTATAATAATAATGAATATTATTGTACATTTATTCAGTCGCTAAATCGGTGACTATTTGCGACTACTATGAATCGGTGGCTATTTCAGTCACAATTTGCGACTAAATTAATTCGGTGGCTAAATTGCATTTTTCTAGTAGTGACATTTAGTAAGTTATTTTTATTTGTATGAATTTTAATGGTGTGTTGATGTTAACCATAACTTTTTTATTACTGATTTAATTGTCTGGCTAATGACATAGGTGTTGATCAATGAGTAACTAGACTTGGTTGAAGGAGATGCAGACCATGGATTTGAAAAAAGAAAAATGTATTTTTCTGAATTTTTGTAAGGAAAGATTCAACTTTTAATTTCTCATGTCGTGAATGACTAATCACTTTCATGCTATACTCAAGTGGCATAAAATGCACCCAATTGTGAAGTACATTCTCCCACAAGAAGTTGATGCCATAACCCAAGGTCGATTTGGATTTTCTTGTTACTGCATAGTTGATGCTCAAAAGGATGTAAGTTCATGCGACAAGTAATTTTTTGGCTCATCTCAAGCACCCTTAAATGATAGAAATGTTATTATGTAGAAGTTGGTGGATGTGGCTGCAACCATAGTTAAACTACTATTACATGATTGATTAATTTGATTTATTGTAGCATTTAGTAATTATTATAACTCTTATTCTTATTCCATAAATAAATGCTTTAGATGATTGAGTTTGTACAAGTAGTGTTTTATTTTGAGCATCATAAGCTAAAGCTTTCACTTGGTACACCAAGTCCTTTATTGAGTAAGTAATCTAAATTTGTTCCATTCAAAATAGAACATCAAGTTTCAGTTTCAATTGTTGCTACAAATTGTAAGCCACAACAACATAACTAGTTGCACAAAATCTATATATACTACACTGATAAAGAACATATTAGGATGGTCAACACTTATTCAGTTTTATTAATTTTTTTCTTAGACATAAAGCAACTTTAGCACATATTAAGAATATGACATAACCATAGAGAATGGTTCCTCACTAATTTTATATTCAAACTTTCCACTATGATGAGCATATTAGGATCACCTCAAAATTATCATTATAAAAACTTGTGTTAAATACGGTGGTTATTTGTTGTATAAAATGGTGCTTATGACCATCATATTTTGCACCTATGGCAGTTCCGCATACTGTTATAGATCTTGTCGGTACAAAGCATAATATGACGGTCTTATGCAAACCGCCACAACACTCGCCATGTTGAGCATTGCGCAAATAATGACAGTTAAAATTGTCCCATTTTGTTTATTTTAAAAAAACAATAAATGCAAAGAATGACCCCTAAAAGCTCCATTATTTGCATTGTACTAAAATATAATGCAACGTTTTGAACAAACATAATTTGAATATAAAATTATTTCAACTATTTTATAACCTTATAATTTATTAAACCTATTTTTCATATAATTAGGAAATGTAAAAAAAAACACAACAAATATTATCCAACATCACCGAAAGGATTACTTGTTTAAAACAAAACTAATAAGATCTTACATTGTTTATAACAAATTTTCCTAAATTTTTATAGCTATATTTCTAACTAGTCTTGTCTCCCTCGATTCATCCTTTTACATCTTTAAGTGATGGAGTTGCCCCTTCCAACATCTAGTATCGGGAATAAAAAAGAATAGTTATTAAGTTATTCAATTTCAATGTTTATTATAATAAACTTATGTAATTTTTAAACTAAACTACTAAATTTTACCTCATTAACCAAAGGATGTACCAAAACAACAACCATAGCAGCAAGATGCTCACAAAAAAAAAACAATTCACATTTATTCGTGTATAGCTAAATATTCGACAACTTTAGATACTTATATATATCATGAACACAAACCTGAGTGGTTGTTTCAACATTTAGTGACACCATTGACCCTGGTCCAACCTTCAAATTCTAGAATTCATCACTTCTCAATCTCAAACTTTTCACCTCAACAACATGTCACTAAAGTAAGTTGTTGCCACTCTTCGTATCAAACCTCATAGTTCTTGGAATACTCTATATAATCAAAATTTAACAATGATATTACAAACTATTTATAAAGTTAGAAAACACATGTACACATTGAACTAAATTAAAACATAGCTTTTTTAATGTGTAAAATTTCAGGAACAATCTATCATATATAATAAATTAACTCATTTTTACAATATTTATCTTAAAAGACATATTTATGATTTTATGTTGATTAATATTTTGAAATTCTTAGGTGTATTATATAAAAATTAAACTTTTATATCATATATAAATGTACCTGAACTGAAGCTCAACCTTTGGCCACATATGCATATTCACTATCAGACTCTTCAATTCAACCTCATAAAATTCTTCTATAAAATTCTTCTATCCTTGTTCTGATCATAAAATGTCTTGGATTCATAGAATATTCCATAGTCACACCTTAAACCAACACCAACATCATTCTTAACATCATTTGGTGTGAACATAGCTTTGTTCTCATAATTCCCTTGATGTAGTAGTCATTATATATGAATGTAAATGTTAGAAAAGCTTAGGATATGAGTTGCAAATGTGATAAACTTCACTAAGAATAATCCAATTGAAATTGAGAAATGGGAGCCCTTCTTTTAGGATGGCAGAAGTGGCAAAGGCCAATTTCTCAACAATCCCAAAGTTCCCCAACAAAGGTGTAAAACAAAAGGCAAAAGGTTAAAGTCAAAACAAAATGATTACTTGAACGAGAGGAGACCCACCCAGGTCTTTTAATTTTTTGACTTCTGTTATGTGATACTATTGAGTCTTGTGAAATAAAATGAATACACAAAATACTAGAATTGAGAGATTAATGAACTTTATATTTTATACTAATAGATATTAAGTTTTTGTCATGTTATTATCTCGTTAGTTAATAATAATGAATATATTTTTAACTCATCTAGAACTTTATCCAAAATTATGGAAGAAAAATTAAGTGGATTTGGTTAAAAAACATCTAGAACTTTATTGTAATATTATACTAATTATATTTAACCCTTATATCTTACGTGTCTAATGATCATGGAAGTGCACAAACTGATTTTGTGTAAATGTTTAAAGCAATAATGTGGATACTCAAGTATACATCAAATAAGTATACATACTCAAATAAAACTCAAGACTTATTATCACTAAAATTGAAGTCACCCCACACTCACCCGACACAAATTCACACTAAAACCCTTTTCACTCCCAGAAAAAGAAATTCAAACCACATATCAACACAAGTAATAATGAACAAAAATACTACACTCCCTTGACTGGTAAATTAGCATCACATACTATAATTCTCTTCCAAGAATAGAAATGTGGCATGGTCATCCATGGTAACACCACCATCTATCTCTCAACGCTTGAGCATGGTATATTGCATGAATCAGTTGCAACTAAAATAGTAAAGAAGTAAAGCAATTGTTCGTATAAGCCCATTCTAATATGCCCCGAAAGTATTTGGTCTTTTATATAAAAATTTTGTTCTTAAAACACTAAGGATGTGCTTCTTACCTCGTTACTAAGAGGTTGGCTTAGTTTGACCTGCTACTTGTCTAGCTATCTCTGCAACTCTACAGCCCACTTCAATGATTTGTGGAGGATCCACAAGTTCCAGAGGATGAGGCTCTAGAGAACTTGTTGGTACGTGATCTCTTTCCCGAACCTTTATTCCTAACAACTGTACAAAACTAATTAACTATATAGGCAAGAAATGATTATTGGATAATAATTCTGAATACAACTTCAAGAATGGTATCATACATTGTCACTATATAAAACTAATTAACTAACTAACCATTTCTCATCAATATGCTATGTTTCTCAAATGATAATTTACCATTTAAACTTAGAGACAATAATCTAGTAAACAATATTTGATCTTAAACAAATTCAAAATTAAATGTTATACCAATTTGAGGCACAAACAATGTTATATAGTAGATAAAATTTGAAATGTCTTTGGAAAGTACCATAAATGTCTATAAAGGGAACAAAAAGCATAGAAAAATTAAAAGCATGATCCATACTAGAGAATTGATCTTATTATAATCATTGCTAAGCTTATTCATAGCATCACGTCTACAATCCAAATCAGCAATAGCAAGGACTTCATCCAAATCCTAAGGTAAGGAGAAAAAAAGAGGTTAAAAAATAATACAAATATGTACACAAACATTAATGACTTGTCTAAATCCTAAGATACATTGTATGAAATTAGAACGTTGTACATTATGTGCCAAACATTTCCCTATTCCTTCATCATTGAATTAGGGCCATAATGTAACATCTCTATTGAAAATTACTTAATTAAAATAAATAGATAAGAATTGAAATTCAATCGTCACGATTTTATTATTTCCAAACGTGGGAAAATTTAAAACATTATTCAACGTGCCAAAATTTGATTAAACAAGAGAAATAATGTCATTACAAATTCCAATTTCTGAAAAAGTGGTGAAAAACAGAAGTAAAATCTCTAGTCAAAAGTCCCCTGATATCCCTCTTTTTGTAGCTATGCGTCAACAGCATCACCTGGAATATCATCTACTTCCGCATAACAAGTCACACGATCATCGCCAAACACAAACCCAAACATAAAGGGTGAACTCATAATAAATTGACACATAATTTAATAAAATCATAAAATACCTAGCTATTTGATTCTAAATATTTCTTAGTCAAGACCTTAATACCCCAAGGCTTTTCAACCTTCAAATCACACAATTAGTTAGTCTTGGACTCAGGATTTATGATGCTCACACGAACCTGCCCGCTCATGGTCCTGCCTTTACGAATCTCCCCGCTCATAGTCCTGCTCTACGAACCTCCTCGATCGCAGTCCTGCTCTAAGGACCTACCCGTTCGTAGTCCTGCTCTACGGACCTGCCCACTCGTAGTCCTGCTCTACGGACTTGCCCGCCCGTAGTCCAACACGTGATCCACTAGCTACGTACCTCCCCGCATGCAACATCTCTCAAGTGTGAACACGGAACATACGAACCTACCTGATGTGACCTCAACAAGCCCAACATCAAGCCAACGTACACCTTCAAGCCCAAGCCCATCAAGAGGCCCAATAACAAGAGGCATGTAAAAAAGATTTAATTGGGCTTCATTCAAGATGGCCCAAACCCATATGGGCATCTCACACTCTTCACATGGGCCATAGAAGATGTGAAGATTTGAAGAGGTGTATCAAAGAGCAATAGAATAACAATAAGATTAACCCATTGTTTAGGCCTTGCTTTCTAGAATAATAAGTCAAACAATGTGTAGTTGAATTGCTAAAATTGGGCTTGACTAAGCCCAATAGGAGGGGTGGCCATGAGCTATCAAAAGTCCAAGGTGGACTAAGTGGAAGTCAACACTCCTTCCTACACCTCATGGATCCAATGCATCTAAGGGTTAAGAATGCTTCCTCATTTTCCAAGCCATCATCCAATGGTCGTGAGCCTTCCTCCTTCTCCAAGCCATCTTCCACGGCCAAGATTGAAGGTCATTCTCATTCAAGGGCTAAGAGTGCTTATGTGTATTTGCTTTCATATAAAAGCCTAAATTTTAGGCTATTGTAATCACTCTTGAATTTTAAGCAATAGATGCCTAGTATTGAGAGTACTCCACTCTTATTGCCTTTTGAGAGTCACTTGAGCTAGAGGATTGAATCATCTCCTCTAGCCACCTTCCTCTATCTTCTCTAAGATAGACTTCATTACTCACCTTTCACTTCAAATTCTGAGAACAACCTTTATCCTTCACCTTGCTTCCGCCAGCCCACACTCTTCCATGGAGCTCTTTCTTCACCTTCATCCAAGGGGTTCCACCACTACCCGCTCGTATCCTTACACGAGAGTAATAGGATATGAACCTCCTCACTCATATCATCACGTGTTCACCACCATCCATGAACCTACTTTTTCATGGCACAACATCTCCTGATCTAAGTCCGCATCAATGCGTACGACAACACACGCAAGTCAGATACCTGCAGCATTATCGCCTGGCGCAGCCTAAGCGCCGCCAGGCAAAAATACTGTGCAGACCGTTTGGTGGGACCTCCTCGTCGCTAGGCGCCACGCTCCAGATAGACCCACTGTTTTAGGGTCTATCGCCTGGCGGAACATATCTTGCCGCCAGGCACCATGTGGTGCAGGAACTCTCTTGGGGGTTCTATCGCCTGACACACCTACCCGTGCCGGCAGGCGCTATATCAATAGCGAAATTCTATTGGTTTTAGCACCCTAAACAATTTACTTGCAGTCTAAACCACTCCCAAAAGTCCAAATAGACACCCATCGGGACCTCCTCGTCTCCAGGCGCCACGTTCCATATAGACCCATTGTTTTAGGGTCTATCGCTTGGCGGAACATACCTTGTCGCCAGGCACCATGTGGTGCAGGGACTCTCCTAGGGGTTCTATCGCCCGACACACCATCAATAGTGAAATTCTACTAGTTTTAGCACCCTAAACAGTTTACTTGCAGTCTAAACCACTCCCAAAAGTCCAAATAGATACCCCTCAATCAAAGTTAAACTATTGGTAGTCTACAACTCTCATATGGTTCAAGTACCTATACTTCTATGTTTCCAACTCCACTATTCAAGCTTATAATTTATCATGTGCTCTATCATTTCGTAGTAACTCAACCCAGCTTATGGAATGACTCCTAATCCAATATGTTAACATCTGGCACATCCTTTCTATTGCACTATAATGACAAGAAATCTTTCCTACAAATACCTTCCAATTAATATATTCTAATTCACTAAAGTTTCACTCACTAAGGCACCCTAACTTTCCCACCATTCAGGTTCCATCCCACTACTTCTTTCTCTATCTGTTTCCACTCCTAAAACCACCAATATAGTCTCTATATTACATACAACCACAATGTTATTTTCATCATTAACACCCATCCTATTCCTTTCATTAGTTTTGTCATAACTAAATCTCGTGCCCGTTTCCTCCAAGACCACAAGCAATATTTCATCCCAATTCCTCTCTAAAACCTCATTACCCAGCCATCCAATTTAACCCCAAAACAGTGTAGTTTCACCATTGTTGCCTGGCGGTCAATAAGATGCTTCCAGGCGGCACATTGGTACCTGGAACAATAATCCAGATTTTCTATGCCTGAGAACTCCCATAATCGAATATGCAAAAATTCCAGTATTTCACCCGTGACCTAACCATTCATAATTATTCCATTTCCTGATGCGTACCCAACCAATAACATTATATTAAACCATAAAAGCATGATTGATTCATGATTAAACTAAAAAATCAATTACTAAATCACCTTCCAAAACCTTATCAATGTTAACTTAATGGAATGTCTCTCATTCAAATCTCAAGGTTTATCCACACATATAAGCATTCATAATTTCATACATTCATGAATTCCCATCGTACATATGAACGAATCAAAGAAATCCAATCCATCACGGAATTCAAAACACGCACAAAAACACCATCACGCTTGCGTCACCTGGCGGGCTCACCCCTTTCCGCCAGGCGGTTCATCTCAAAACCCAGAATTGGGTTAACTCTCATGCATCGCCTAGCAGTACATTCAAAGTCGCCAGGCAGTTTCTAGAGATTTTCTAGAAACGTGAAAACAATGGATTGTGATCAAGCAAAGGCATCATATATACACATTTCAATACTAAAATAATCACAACATATTATTACACGAAAAGGAACTCCCTTAACCTGAAATCCTTGCTCCAATTGAAATCCTTGCTCTTCTCTCACACCTTCTTCCCTTTGCTTCTAAGAACCACCAAAATCTCCCATTCTTTGCTTTCTCCACAAACCAGACTTCTCCATTCACACACCAACACTCTCTGCACTTTTTCCAGCCTATTTTCCTCTCCTTCTCTCTTCTTCACTTCTATTTTAATTACTTAAATTTAAAAAAAACGAAAATCATTATGGTAAGGTTTATTAACCATTAGTCCTCATTAACTTGATGGTTTTCCAAACCTTCTGGTTGCTCTCTTCTCATTAATGCCAGAAGAAAATTTAGCAAAAAGAATGTTAAATTTGTGCTTAGCAAGGTTTGAACCCACAATCATTCAATACCAAGTCAATACACAACCAATTCAACCAATTCATGTTTTACGATAATTCTTAGAATTTTAGGATTACATTATCACTAATCACATTCGACATAACGTTAAAATAGTACTCATATTAAAATAATATACAATTAGCACACAAAGGACTCAAACCCAAGTCCTCTCACACAACCAAGTACTCTCAACTATTTGAGCTAGTATTTTTCCATGTCATAACAATTCACATTTAATGTCATAAAGACTCCTACCACCCGCATTTATTAAATAATTATTTATTTAATTATTTAAATTTCCCGGGTCTTACACATCACAAAAAATGTCCAAAGGTTTAAACTCATAAACTTTACATAAGAATTGCAAAATTTACAAGAAAATGGTTACCTTTTTCTTCTTCCTCTTGATTAGAGAACCTAGGGTTTCGTAGGGTTTAGGATGGAGTTTCACAAAAGAGTTCACGGTGGACAACTTGGGTTTCCAGTGAGGGTTCAAGACAAGGGATGGTAGCTAGGGTTTTTGGTGAAAGTGGATGGTTGGATTTTCGACAAGCCTTGATGAGAGTTAAAGAAGTATTGACGGGGTTCGATGTTTGTAACGTTCGAAGGTGGGTGAAGATGAGAGGAAGGTGAGGCGAAGGTAAGATGAACGCTTTGAGTGTTTAGAGAGAATGAGGGTTCAATGTTAATCATTGAAATGTGTTTAAAACACTAAAATGGATGTCTTTTTTGTAATTTGATTTTTTTTGTTTGAGAAATCAGAAAAGAGAATTTTTGTTTTAGTTTCAAACAACTTAGCAATAAGAGGGAGGGAATCAAAGGTGCAGGATGGAAAGATGAAAAAATAGTATAGTTATTAAATGACACTTGTAAATGCCATATTTTAATTCAAAAAGGTGGCAATGGTAAAATTGTTATATTATGCAATAAATTATGATAGTTTTATAGAACCGCCGTAATAAAACTACCATATTTAACATAATTTTTTGTAGTGTATATCCTATGAGAATTTAACGTTGCACATAATCATGAAATCTATATCCTATGAGAATTTAACCTTGCACAAATTTAACCTTGTAAGGTACTCATAAATGTTGTTGTATTAGTAATGCTCTGTTTAGTGTCTTAAGCATTATGTTCACTCTACTAGAAGCAAAAAACATTTGTCTTACTAGCTTCTTCAATCTGAAAAATATTGATTTCAATATTCCCTTATCCATGCCATTAATGCCACCACCAACTATGAAGGAATATCTTTAGACAAAAATAACTACAACGATGAAAAAACAAACAAAGAATCTTTTCCTTTCACTACATGATACCCAATATCATGATTATTTTGTTCTAATAACATGCCAACAACAACATCACCTTGTTAAGTAATATAAATACTACAACATACATAACAACAAATCAAATATAAATATAACACATTTGTAGTGGTAACCCAAAAATGGCAAATATCAGAGTAGAATTTGAAAAAAAAAAATTGAAAAAGAAAAATATGAGACTTGTGAATTAAGATGACACATTGCAAAAAAAAAAGATAGAGATAAGCATTAATCAAAGCATGACATAAAACAAATCAAATACATCAATAACTATAGAAAGTTTCTTAATACCATACATGTAGTAACAACCCAAACTACCTTGGGACTAACGGATTAATCATTCCAACTTTAACCATATCAACATATATTAACTTAATTACAAAAATATAAATCACAGTAGAATAAAAGCCATACATCTCTAGACAGAAATACCTACCTATTGTTATTACATCCTCCAAAATTTACAATTATATCACGTTGACATATTTTCTTTTCATACTTTAAGGTGCTTAGATAGTAAATCACAAACATGAATATTGTGATGTCAAGGAAAGGAAGTCAATCTCAATTATGCAAGTCATTAAGGTATAAACAAATATACTATAAAACCAATTTATATAGTATCTTTATATATCATTGTAGAAGGATGAGACACCCAAAACACAATTGTAGAATGTACGCAAGCCAAAAAAATAAACAAAAATTGGCAAAATTCCAATGGAACTCAAGCAGAAGGATGCATAGCACTTGCAAGTCATGCTAAAAAGCTTACTTTGAGAGAATATTCTTTGTTTTCATCTCTTACTTTCACTTAACTTCAAAAATATCCCAAGCTTTCATTTTGTTTTTTGTTATAAAAGATTTGTGTAGGAAACAATGTAAGTTTTATTATTTTCACTAATATATATATATATATATATATATATATATATATATATATATATATATAATTTTGTTGTAGAAGAATTTCAAGATCTAAAAGTAATCGAAAATCAAGAAAACAAAGTCCTTGAAATGGTGTTAAAAGACCAATTGCCATGGGTCTCAACTTTGTACGTTATACCTACAATATACTATACAATGTCATTCAAAACATGAAATATAAGATCAGTTATAACAAGGAAAACAAAGTGAAACATTTTAGAAAAGGATTGAGAAGAGAAGTACAACATAGCCAGAACAAAAGTGAGAGAATAGATTACATATTAGCACGCACCTCGGACACTCAACCACAATTTTGTTACCTTCCATATGAAAAACCCTAATTTCGGGAATCACTCCTTTTTCAAGAAAATGTAGAAAAAATGGTTCTTTTCATGAGCAAATTGCTCCAATTTAATAAGTTTTTGAAAAAAAAAGAAACTAAAAGAAAGAAATGGAAAACAAAATATTACAGAGACTGGAATCGTCACCAATGGTTGGCGATTGTGGGGTTGTTCTATGTGGGAGAAGAGTGTAACAACATTGTTAGAATCACGTCACTGCCACTTCATTAGGGATGCATTCACTACATAATCTAGAGCCTGAGTTCCTGTTCTAGTTCTTTAAGTTGTTCAAGTTTGATATGGTTGTGAGAGAATAAGAAGGGTAAAGGGAGCGAGAAGATTTGCAAAGATTGAGAAAAAAAAATCGTAGTGTAGATTATGAGAGATTTATGAAGAACGGGTTGTTGTCCATCACTTACATCATGAACAGTCCTCGAGTCACACAATTTGGTCACAAGAGGCGGGAAAGGATTCAAAAACCACTGAGGACAGGTGCCAACCTTTTAGATAAAGACCAAAAGACTAAAATATCCTGCTTTTGGATATGTGTCAATATTTTAGATAGGAATAATGATATGATTTACCTTATACATCATCTTTCTATATTTATAGTAGATAATAGATTAATTAGTTACAATAAAAAGAAGGAAACATGTATATGTTTTTACCGGTAAACATGTAAACATCTATACTATTATTGTTAATATTGTTAATAAAGATAATTCATTATTTTTAGGGTTAAATATGGTTTTGGTCCTTCAAGTTTAAGTGAAATTTGGAATTAGTCCCTCTTCAAAACTTTTGACCAATTTAGTCCTTCATCTTTAAAAATGCGTGAATTTAGTCCTTTTAACCAAATTTTGTTAAATTTATCTGACGTTTCAAGCGCATTTCATGATAGTATTTGAATTGTTTACACCGTTTGACACATTTTCGCTTTAATGTTAAGTCAAATATTATCATAAAATGCGTTTAAAATGTCAAATAAACTTGACAAAATTTGGTAAGAAGGACTAAATCCACGCATCTCTAAAAATGAATGACTGAATTGATATAAAGTTTCGAAAATGGACTAATTTCAAAATTCACTAAGACTTGAGGAACCAAAAACATATTTAACCCTTATTTTTATATACAAAATATTTGTTTAATTTTATCCTTTTAATAACTATTTTTTTTTAAATTTAAATAATTATTTATAATAAAAAATTATTTTAAATTTTGATTACTTTTTAAATTTCATTAATTAATTATAATAAAAATCCATTTATTTAATAATAAAATTGCAAAACAATATTTTATAATTTACTACTTTTTATTTCAATAATTTAACATTATTTTATAATTTAATAAAAAAACATTATAATAAAAGAAAAATGAAATACATAATGTATGTATTTTGGTATAAATATAATAATATTTTAATATATATATATATATATATTTATATATATATTTAATAAATATAATTTTTATAGAATTAAATAAACCCTAACTATATTTGGGAGGGTACTTTTTTAGAAAATTTTAAAAAAATTATTAATATTACAATTTTATATTATTTTCTGGAATAAAAAAAATGTAATCTTTTAAATTCTTTACTAAAAAGACACCGAGAAAATGAACAAAAAAAAAAAAAAATTGGTGAACACA
>Ga0214545_1010807_pt1 | contig 12987 bp, 10 predicted proteins | sample CNSS4metaG_FD_160064 | JGI IMG/M metagenome (GOLD analysis project Ga0214545, IMG submission 160064) | Root nodule microbial communities from cowpea collected in UCLA plant growth center, Los Angeles, California, USA - CNSS4 | ecosystem: Host-associated > Plants > Roots > Nodule | place: USA... | reverse complement strand
AGGAACCTTCACATCTAGATAGCTTGCTATCTTAATGTCCAGTGGGGATTTCACTTAGCTTTCTTAATCAACTCACACCATATTCAATAATCTTAAAAAGAAAAAAGATAATCCTTCATCAGCCACCGAGGCTTACCGTCACGCTGTGATTGGAGTCGACATCACTTAGCCTTTTCGAGCTCTGACTCGCTGGCGGCATTGCCATCGACAATTTTTCGTTCTCCTCTGCTTTACTATTATGTGTTGAACATGTGTGATTATGGCAGATGTTAGAAGTGGTGGATGATAGTGAAGATGATGGTGAAAGGAATGGAGGGTGAAGGATGACGGTATGGATCTGTTATGGTGGTTTTGTGCAGGTTCAAGATGAAAGTGATAATAGAGGGATTAGGAGGAGGTGAATCTGTTGAGTGAATCAAGGGGCAACAATGGGTTATGGTATTTTGGTTGGAATCCTGAGGATGAAGGTGTTGTTTTTTGTTTTGTAGAGAACAAAATTAGAAAAAGCCCCCATGAGTGAAGAAGGTGAAGGCTCTCCTGAATGAAGGGACTCTGATGATATTTGTTGTGCCTCTATTCTATTCCTTTCCCACCTCGAGACGTGGGATAAGGCTGGAAGCAGATGCTACTTCCTGCTCTTTCCTTCTTCAGCCATCATGACCATGGCCAGCTAGCTATCACCCCTAATTATCAGAGACCTTACGTTAACCTCTTGTTCTTCTCTTTTTTTTTCATTTTTTCATTTCATTTTTTTTATATACATATTTTTTTGAAAAAGGAATAAAACAAAATAAAATAAAAATAGTAAACAAAATATGATTAAAATCAATATTAAAAATTAAAATTAAAAACAAAAATTAAAAATTAAAATAAAATAAACAAGATAAAGAAACCGAGATTAAATAAAATAAAACAAGATTAAACTAAATTTAAAATGAGATGAATATAAAGTAGGAATATATTCATACTTAAATCAATGTTCACTGCTCTTTTGGTTTGTTTTGTTTTTATTTTATTTCCTCCTCTTCCTAATTATTTTTTGAAAACAAAATTATTTTTTACTCGAACAAAATTGGGTGTTGACAGTTGCCCCTCTTTACTTAGATTTTACTAATAATATGAAAATTTGACTTTTCATAGTATCACAGTAAAAGATAAGTAAATTTGACTTTGTCTGGGTTTTGAACAAGGGAGGGTTGACTAAAAACTTATTTAAAGGGATGTGATGACCAATTCTATGAAGAGGGTCAAGATCCTGAAAGTAAAAATGGAATCAACCATTCATAAGAAAAAGGTCTTATCTAGAATGGAAGAAAGAAATCACTGCCCATTCCATTGTAGAGGGTCTTGTTGTAAAAAAAGAAAATCAATGACTATTCCATTGGAGAGGACCTTGATGTAAACATAAGAAACTCAATGATCATGCCATTGGAAAGGGCCTTGATGTAAACATAAGAAAATCAATGACCATTCCATTGGAGAGGGCCTTGATGTAAACATAAGAAAATCATTGACCATTCCATTGGATAGGGCCTTGATGTAAACATAAGAAAATCAATTACCATTCCATTGGAGAAGGCCTTGATGTAAATATAAGAAAATCAATGACCATTCCATTGCAGAGGGCGTTGATGTAAACATAAGAAAATCAATAACCATTTCATTGGAGAGGGCCTTGATGTGAACATAAGAAAATCAATGACCATTCCATTGGAGATGGCCTTGATGTGAACATAAGAAAATCAATGACCATTCCATTGGAAAGGGCCTTGATGTGAACATAAGAAAATCAAGTACCATTCCATTGGAGAGGGCCTTAATGTGAACATAAGAAAATCAATGACCATTCCATTGGAGAGGGCCTTGATGTAAACATAAGAAAATCAATGACCATTCCATTGGAGAGGGCCTTGATGTAAACATAAGAAAATCAATGACCATTCTATTGGAGAGGGTCGTTGTCCGAAAGGAGAACCCGAAGATGATTTTCATGTGTTGGCAAATATCACGTGAATGCTTAACGTTGGTGAAACTTGTGCAAAACATTGTAGTGATTGAATTTTTTCAAATTTTCTCTTTTTGAACGATTTTTTATGAATGACTCTCATTGATTTTTATGATGTATGATGTGATACGATGAAAGTGCATGATAGTGGTGAAATATTTTGAAAGGATTTTTTTTTTGCATTTTCATTTTTTAGGTCATTTTTTTTCAAAAAGGTCGGGTTTAGGAAGCCAGATGAGCTAGGCTTGATGGGCCAGCGTGAAACTGGGCTTGTGGGCTCAGTGAGATGAGCTTAAGGGGGGCCAATACATAACTGGGCTTGGTTGGGCCAATGCAAAACTAGGCTTGATGGGTCAGCGTGAAACTGGGCTTGTGGGCCAGTACGAAACTGGGCTTAGGCTAGTCTAAACTAGGCTTGGTGGGCCAGTGCGAAACTAGGATTGGTTGGGCTAGTGCGAAACTAGGCTTGGTGGGCTAGTGCGAAACTGGGCTTGATGGGGCAGTGCGAAACTAGGCTTGATAGGCCAGACAAAACTAAACTTAGGCTAGATAAAACACAGCTTTGAGGCCAGTCAAAGCTGGATTTATGGCAAGTACGAAACTAAGCTTGGAGGATATATCAATCTTTCATATGAATGAAGATGGCCATCAATTTGAGAAATGTCAAGAAGATGATTTTGGTAAATTGATTCCTTCAGAACAAACAATGGTTGAAGAAGTATGATGCATGAAAATTCTCACTAGTGTCATGATGTTAAGATTCTTTTGCTTTTTGAATCGAGTGTCAACACACAACATGATGATATGACATGCAAATGGTTATGAATGATAGAAAGCATGTTTTCTTATTTTTAAGCACAAGGAATCAAAACATTATTGTAGAGATCAAGATCCTCAAATGCATGAATGCATGATGAAAAAGTTGTTATGCTCTACCTTTTTGAATTTTGTTTTTTCACGCTATGTCCTTTTTCCAATCATGAAACTTATTGTTATGGAGAACATAGGATGAAATTCGAAGTATTTTGAAATGAAGTTTTTGAAAAGAAAGTAATGATTGCAAGAGAGAAGTGACAAGGTGTTCAGACATTGGTAAACATGTTTTTAAAAAAGAGAAACAAGGTGTCGAAACACTAGCAAGGTGTTGAAACCTTGACTTAAAGAGGAGAAAACAAGGTGTAAAAACCTTGACTTGAACAAGAAAACAAGGTGTAGAAATCATGATGCAAGTATCAAGGTGTCGTAACCTTGATATGTAGGAGAAAACAAGGTGTAGAAATCATGGTGCAGGGATCAAGGTGTCGTGACCCCTATATGTAGGAGAAAACAAGATATAGAAATCATGGTGCAGGGATCAGGGTGTCGTGACCCCGATATGCAAGAGAAACAAGGTGTCAAAACCTTGGTACAAGGATCAGGGTGTCGTAACCCAGATATGCAAGAGAAACAAGGTGTTGAAACCTTGGTGCAGGGATCTGGGTGTCGTAATCTCGATGTGCAAGAGGAATAAGGTGTCAAAACCTTGGTGCAGTGATTAGAGTGTTGAAACCCCGATATGCAGGAGAAAATAAGGTGTCCAAACCTTGGTGCATGGATCAGGGTGTCGTAACCCCGATATGCAGAAGAAAAATAGGTGTCAAATCCTTGGTGTAGTGATTAGGGTGTCGAAACCCCGATATATAGGAGAAAAACAAGGTGTCCAAACCTTGGTGCAGGGAATTGGGTGTTGTAACCCCGATATGCTAAAGAAAACAAGGTGTCAAAACCTTGGTGCAATGATTAGGGCGTCGAAACCCCAATATGCTAGAAAAAGTTGATTGATAAGGATTTAGTAATTTGAAGGAGGAAACATGAATGTATGTTGATCTTTTTGTGTTTTTGAAAGGGAAGGATTCGTTAACCATGCAGATGAATGAAAAAGGGCTTCTATCCGAAAGTTTTTTTTTTGGATGAGGGCAACATATGTTATGGTTGTTAGTGCAAGATGCATGTTGTCAACACCAAATTTCGTCCGGATATGAAATAAAAATTTTAATTTAAAATAATTAAAAAAAAATACAAAAAGTGAATATTTAAGTGAGTATAAATATATATATTTCTTTTTTACTTTTTATCTTATTTTTTCTTTAATATTATCTTGCTTTATTTTATTTATTTATTTATCTTGTTTTATTTTTATTTTATTAATTTTTTACTTTATTTATCTTATCCTTTTGTATTTTATTTTATTATTATTATCATTATTTATTTATTTATTTTTTTGCGTCATCTTATTTTATTCTCTTAAAAAATATATATAAAAATGTATATAAAAAAATAAAATAAAAAAAATGAAATGAGAGCCAATTAATTTGGCCAGTGGTTCTTTCCCTTTTTGCGCAATAAAAAACGTTCAAATTTTGTGTCTTCTTTGCTTTTGGGGGTCTTGGAAAAAGGTGGAAATTGCAAGATAACGTAAGTACTCTGCTGACAGTTCCCTCTCCATGCAAGGGAAACATTCAAATCTTCATATTTTATCCCAACTCCGCGTCTTAGCACAAAAATAGAAATTTTGGGTATTGGCTTATCACAGCAGAAACCATGACAGGCAGTAGCAATGCAGCTATGGCTATGGCTAGATGGCAGCAGGAAGTGACTTTTCATTCAAAAATGAGAGCACCAACAGAAAAAAGGGAGAGAGTCGTTTGAAAGGGAGAGAACTTCCTAGCACAATAGAAGAGGAACAGAAAATGGGAGGATAACACTTGGAAAACAAAAGAAGGAGAAACAAGCAAGCCAAGGGGAAAAAGAACCATTTGAGACAATTTGCTTTAGTAACATGTGGGGATACATGACAATTTGCTTATTGAGTATGGTAGATATTCTGCTACATGGTTGGTAAATTTTGAGAAGTGTGTGCAATCTTGGTGATTAAAACTTACATAATTAGAAAGGTGTGTATGCGTTGCTGAGGATAGAACTGTGGTTAGTGTGTCATAATTATTTTATAGCTTGGTGTGCTGTATGATTGGAGGTCCATTGTGATCTGTATAAGTGCCAAGATACCAGTAGCAGTGTGCCACTGGTATAGCGCCTGCGGCGTGAGTGAGCCGCTAGGCGGACGAGATTTAAATCAGTGACAGTGGTCACAGCGGGAGCAGGGCGCCTGGCGGCGTGGTGATAGCCGCCAGGCGGTGGTGGTACTGTCAGTGTACTGCGAGCGCGTGGCGCTTGGCGGTGTGTGATGCCCGTTAGGCGGTCTGGAGCTAAGTTCCGCCTAGCGGCGTGTGATGCGCACCAGGCGGTTTTGGTTTCGTGATAGTGCGCAAGGAAAGGTTTCTACACAGCTTTAGGTGAGGTACATGATGCGAGGCTTTGGTTGGGGGTCCAGTTACGAGTGTAACCCGTATTGGAATAACACGTGACCACTATAGGTTGTAGCCTGGTGGTTTAGGAAGTTCAGTGGAGTGTGCGAGTTGTGGCTCGTACGGCAAGGTTCGGATGATTGCCCTCTTCAGAGTATACTAATAGAGTTTTGGTAGTCTGGAACAGCTACAAACTTTATGTTTGTTTCGGGGAGCTTCACTTGGTGTCATGGTGAGATGTTGTGGCAAAGGTATTCCCACGTGTGGACTATCAGGTGGTGGCCTGTAGTCGGAGGGGCGAGGTGACACTCGTGCAGCGAAGATCGATCATGGTTCTCACTTAAAGGGTATAGAAGTGATAGATGTCTGAAGGCAAATGTTGTAAGTGAAGTAGTAAAAGAAAAAGGGGAAAGGGTACCAACCCGGGTTTATATTTGTTAATATGATATTTGATATTATATTGTTGATTTTATTTAAATGAGCTCACCCTATCTGTGTGTGTGTGGCGATGATCATGTAACTTGTTACATGAGAGCAGATGTTGATGCAGGTGAGCAGGCAGATGCTTGAGACGAAGTGGGAATATCTTTGGGATTTTATTTCTTATTACTATGTTGCACTATGGAATAAATTGTAAAAAATTTTAGACACTTTTGTTGGTATTATGAACGATGTGACCCACTTTCTTTATTTTGTAATGGCGCGTTGGATTTCTAAATTTAAATTTTCCCGCGTTTTTGGGAACCGATGATAAATAAATGAGGTTGTGAGTTTATTTATATTCTTATTTTTTGAATAAGTAATTTCCGGCTAGGACGTTACATAGGGAAGGTGTTAGCACCCTACAGTGTCCGCCCGAGGGCGGTACCTTTAATTAAAATGCAAAGTCGATGTGGTTTTTAAAATGTTAATTTTCCCCAAAAATAATAAGACAAAAATGCTAAAAAGAAACAAAAATATTTTTTTATTTTTTAGGCCCGACAAGGATTGACCTTGGTCCTACATATTCTCATTCAAAATTAGAAATCAGGGTAACGTAGTTCTTTAGAAAAACGATTTGGGAAATAATTTTTTTGGAGGTGAACCTTACAAGGACTGGCCTTGCTCCTATGTATCTCACAGTGGAGAATCAAGGATCACGTAGTTGTTAAGAAGCTTGTTGTTTGAAAATATTGATATTTTTTTATTTTTTTGGTATTTTACTTGAAAATATGTGTCACACGACTCGAGCGGTCGGACAGACACTAAAGAGAAAGAAAACTTTTTTTATGTTTTTTAAAATGAGTGTCACACGGTGCAGACGACCGGATAGACACAATAAATTGGAAGAGAATATTTTGTCATTTTTAGATTTTTTTCTATTTTTGTAATTTTTATGATTTTCAAGTATTTTTGTTTTTTTTAGAAAAATAATAAATAAAAAATAAATAAATAAAAGGATGAAATTGTTTGAGAAAGACAAAAGTGGAAAGCAAAATAGGGGAGTACATAAGTGATTAGTGGGGGTGCACAAAGTAAATATAACAGGCCCAAAAATAATAGACAAAGATATGGGAGTGCAGAAGTACCACATGTGGGAGGTGTACGAAGTAAATGAGTTGTGTGTGCAGGGGTGCAGGATTAGTAATTGTGGAGGTGCGCGAGGAAGTGAATAATGCAGTAAAAGCCCATCAAGCAAAAAACAAGGCGGGGGTGCAGGATTGTCATAAAGGGAGGTGCACGAAGAAAATAAATGATAAACATGAAGGTGTATGAGATAGAAAATAGGGGTGCATGTGGTAATGGAGGCTCCAATGCCTGAAGCCTTTTTCTTTCTTTTTCAGAAAACCCTAATTAGAGCTTAAACTTATCCCCTTCATCATGGCAGGCCCCCTCTTTCACATCAGGCATGAACAACACAACACCCATCCACGCTGCACCCATTCCGGCGGGCCAGGGACGTCGGCAACGATGTCGACCACTACTCACCGGCGACACATCTCTTTCTTCCTTTTTCTCCAACGCGCGTGAGATAGGCCAGATCTCAGAGCCCCATCGTCGCTCACCACACCGCTTTAGCCCCTAGGACGCGTGTCTGCTCAACCTTAAATGCCAGCGACGATGACGACCACCGTCGACGGAGCTGTCGACGCTCTTGTTACTGTTTCGACCTCGTTTTTTCCTTTTTGTGAGTGCTCCTTCGTTTTCATCTTCCCACGAATGCGAGCCACCCCTTCAAGCCCCAAGGTCACGACTTTGAATACTTCCCAATCTGCCAAAGTCGTTGGCGACAGCATCACTGGCAACCAGAAGCGACGAGAGTTTGGTGTGTTATGAAAACGTTGGAGCGGTGGCTAACAATGGAGGATAGTGAATGACGGTATAGGTAGAAGGGTGGATAGAAAAGCTTGTGCAAGTGAAGATGGAGTTGAGGTTCTGTTTAGAGGAGAAAGAGGCGTCTGTTTGGTCATCTGTTGGTGAGAGATGGTTTTTGATTGGTTAGTTGAGGGCATGGATCGATTGAAAATTTTGGGATGATTATGCACAATTGATGAAAATTTGTTGGGTTAAAAATGATGGTAAAATGGAGAGGATGGTTGTGTTGGGTCTTTGTTTCTTTCTTTGGATTTTATGCAGGTGAGCAATAAAGATGAAGGTTGATGAAAACAAAAGCAGATGGCGTAATGTTGGAGATGACGGGTTGTTTCTGGGTTGTTGGTTTGGTGTTCATGTTGGGTGCGGCGGAGGAGAATAGAGTGGCGTGAGGATTCAATCGAGGGGATGATGGAGGATTCAAGCAACAATAATGTAGTAACGTACACAACAGATTCAATGAATCAAATGAATAACACGCAAGCTCAATATACGTCTACATTGTATTCATTCTCAGGCACAACACAACAACATCAGGTTCACCTCAAACATTCAAACATTCAAGTAGCACTTACCTCTTGCAGTCTCTGTCAGTTGGTGGCTAGATGTTTGAGAATTGAATTGTTTGGGTTCTACATTGTATATACCTTGTATCCTTTTCATTATTTACTTTAACCGATCCAACACCAATTTGTAGAGACACTCCTTTAGCTACACAATACTTTCCTATTTTACTTTCATCCTCCCTTGTGCCATGACATTACCAATTACCTCATTCCCATAAGAACAACTTAACGAAGTACTTCTTCTTTCGATACTTGAAACTGTTCAGCTCATGTCGCAAGTCAACCCTTTCTCTCTTGTGAGCCACCTTACTTAGGACATCCATTCTACTCCTAAATTAAATTGTGGTTATTGCCGAGAAGATTTAACTACCTCTCATGGAGGTTGACTAGCATAAAACCTTGACCATACGGTATTCTTACCACGCGATTGGTTTTCCCCCTTTCTTAGAACATTGTCTGGTTAACCTATTCCTTCGAGCTCTGCCTCAACTTTACCTTCTACTTGAGATTCTCACTTCCTTGTATCTACCCTTTTGGTTTAGCCTTAACCCCATAAGTTTCACTACTTTCCACTCCAACCTCAGACCCATGTTAGGATGTAATACCAATTTGACTTCTCAACTTTGTTGCACAAGCATGCACTGAACATCGCTCCTTATTATAACCTTTGAATTCGATTCCTCTCACAAAACTTGTGGTATTCATTCAAAGAACCTATTCTTGCCCTCAATTAACGCGATGTTTCTAAACTCCTCTAGTGCTTTTTGCCTACAATTCCACAACTTAACTTCACTCGTACACTGTTACACAACCTTCTGCATATTCATATCTTCGATCAAGGGACTACCTCAAAACCCCTACTCTAACCCCTACAAGGCAAGCAGGTCAAGTTTGACCTTGAATCTGCATTCCTTTGCTACCACAAATAACAAACACATACCACAGAAGTGCAAACATAACAAGAAAAGGTATAGGAGAGAAACTCAACCTATAACTTCCCTCTCTTTTACCAAAACCTTTAGAATTAAGAAAGGAAACTATCTCTAATATAGTCATGAGTGTACACCCTCATCACTTTACCAAGATATTTTTTGTTCTTAATGCTTCCAGTTTCACAACTCAATGTAGTCACAATCAAAAGTATGATTGATAGACTGCAAATCCATTCCTACAAGGTTTCGCAACCGAAACACGACAAGCTCACTCCCCAAGGCCCAAAAATCATTTGAAAACCGTTGCTCTAATACCAACTGTAACATCCCGACTGGATATTACTAATTTAAATAAAATAAAGTAAAATAATATCAAATATGTCATTATTGTTCAAAGTTCTTTCCCAAAACGCGGGAAAATTAAAACCTTACTAAAATGTATCAAAATTCAAAACCATAAAGTAAACTCCATGCAAATTCATCTGCAATGGACCCTTGCTTCTGCACTATCGCCTGGCGCTGCCAAAGCACCACCAGGCGAAATGGATGTGCAGACCGCTTGACGGTTCCACAACACCGTCAGGCATCACGACACACAAAGCTTCCCTATTTTTGGTTATTGCTTAGCGCTTCACTCTTCACCGTCAGGGGCTACACCAGTAATGTGACACTACTGGTTTTAGGTACTTTAATTAAGTTCATAGTATCAAACAATTCAATTCTCAAACATCCAGAACCCAAAATACGCATTCATATGCATCATTCAATTATAAACACACATCTATCCCTTTCTAAATTTATATAAAACCATCAAAACAAAAGTGTTATACCCAACACACAATCATGGACAACCAAACAATATACAAACCAAGAAGAACACACAATCATTGCCCTAAAATATTGCACGGGCAATAAGATAGTAATAAGAATAAAAATAAAAATAACAACAACAACAATAATAATGATAATAATAATAAAAATAAAATGAAACAATAAAAATAAAAATAAGATTAATGAAAATAATAATAAAATAAAATAAACAATAATAATAAAACAACGATACTAATAAAATAAAATAAAAATAAATAATAATAATAATAATAATTAAATAAAGCACTAATAATGAAGCAATAATAATAATAATAAAATCATAAATAAAATAAAACAATCATAAAGTTAATAATGATAATAAAATAATATAATCATAATCATAATAAAATAATAATAATAATAATAGTAATAATAAAAATAAAAATAATAATAGTAAAATAAAATAATAAAAATAAAAATAGTAATAATAATAAAACTAAAAATAAAAATAATTATAATATAAATAACAATAATAATTATTATTATTATAATAATAATAATAATAAAAGAAGATAATAAAATAATAATAATAGTGATAAAAATAATATTAATAATAAAATAATAGTAATATTAAAATAAAATAAAATTAATAATAATAATAAGAATAATAATAATAATTATAATAATAATAGTAATAATAATAATAATAATGAAAATAATAATAATAATAATAGTAAAATAAATTAATAATAATAATATTAAGGATAATAATAATAGTAATAATAATAATAATGATAATAATAATAATAGAAATAATAATAATAATAAGAATAAGAATAAGAATAATAATAGTAGTAGTAAAATAAAGTAATAATAATAATAATAATATAAATAATAATAACAATAATAATAATAAATGTGTTGTGTTTAGTAAAAGAACTCAATCCCCCCAACTAATTTTTTAACAAAAAGAAAGTTAAATATGAGTTCACCAAGATTCAAACCCATACCATGCTTATCATTAAATCAATGCCTAACCACTCAAGCAATTTATATTTTGTGATAATACACCTAATTCTATAATCATGTTATCACTCAACATGATCATGCATATTATTATTAAAAATTAATAATAATATCAAACAACACATAATTGGCATACATAGGACTCAAACCCAAGTCCTCTCACATAATCAAAGTACTATCAACCATTTGAGCTAATACTTTTCCACATCACATTAATAAATATTTAATGCCATAAAGGCTCCCAATGCCCGCATTTATTAATTAATTATTTATTTAGTTATTTAAATTTCTCGGGTCTTACACTATTCATCTCAATGAGGAACACTTGAATGTTGTCCTCATAATCCTCAAACCATGCTTCAATTCTTCCATGGCTTTCGTGATTTGGAGACCTTGGGGTAGGAGGAGTGGAATGCTCATCATCAGATTAGATAGCTCTTTGTTGACAACCAGGCATGATGAGTGTGAGTATGGCTGTTTCTAAGAGAAGTATGATGCAAATGCAACAATACAAGTGCAGTATTTATAATTGAACAAGCTGATATTCAGAAATAGTTGATTAAATGGTGCAAATTTTCCTAATTAATTTGTTTTAGGTTACCCAAATCAGTTTAATGCAATCCAAAACAGTATATCATGCATTCATGGTGTTTTCAATGTGTTTTTATGAGTGAATTAATCAGTTCAGATCATGTTAGTTGCATGCACATTGGAATTGTACACTAACATGCTTTTTGGTCAAACAAATCAGTAAAAGCAACACATGGCTGATAAAATGGGCAGCTAAAAGCAGATAGTACTTGACAAAAAGATGCTTTCTTTGACTGGGTCAGCTTAACAATTCAATTCGTAAGTTAATGCACAGTTTAAGTAAAATCAACACGTTGAAAAACAGAATCAGTCGATTAAAACAGCGTCAGAGAATCAGAGATTAGAAACAGAATCTGGTTAAGTGAAATCAACTAACTGATTTGAAAATCAACCGATTGAAAATCGTAAAATTGAACTTCATTTTTCCAGATTCAATTTTAATAAAATTAACATACTGAATTGTAAAAACAATAGATTGAAAATCATAGCAGATCAATATTGCACCATATTCAGTGGTAGTTTAAGTGAAATAAACATGTTGAAATACAGAATTAACAGGTTGACAGATCATGTTTTTGCAAACAGAGGCATATTTAAGTGAAATCAACACGTTGAAATGAAAAATCAACAGGTTGAATATGACTATTTTCAAATTTTTTACATACAGCAACAAATTTTTAGGAAACCAATGCATGAGTATATAAGATTAACATGCTACAAACACATCAGACCACATTATTGATGTCTAATGTGCCTAGTTCAGTTCTTAGCTTGTTAAAACTATCTCTAGCCAATGGTTTTGTAAACAAATCCGCCAATTGATTTTCAGTTTTAACAAATTTGATTTCACAATCTCCCTTTTGAACATGATCACAAATGAATGATGTCTAATCTCTATATGCTTGGTTTTAGAATGTTGTATTGGATTCTTGGTTAAGTTGATGACACTAGTATTATCACAATACAAAGGTACCTTGCTTAGCCTTACACCATAGTCCAAAAGTTGATGCTTCAACCATATGATTTGTGCACAGCCATGTCCAGCAGCAATATATTCAGCTTCAGTAGTGGAGAGTGCCACACATGCTTGCATTTTTCTATTCCATGAGATTAGACTTGATCCAAGCAAATGGCAAGTACCACTTGTGCTTTTTCTATCCAATTTCCACCCTGTATAGTCTGAATCTGAAAAGCCACTAAGATTTATGTTAGAATCACAAGGACACCATAAACCAACATTGGTTGTTCCTTTAAGGTACTTTAGAATTCTTTTTCCAACCTTAAAGTGTGATTCCTTTGGATTTGCTTGAAACCTAGCACATAAGCATACTCCAAACTGAATATTTGGCCTACTTGTTGTA
>Ga0214545_1010806_pt1 | contig 12988 bp, 7 predicted proteins | sample CNSS4metaG_FD_160064 | JGI IMG/M metagenome (GOLD analysis project Ga0214545, IMG submission 160064) | Root nodule microbial communities from cowpea collected in UCLA plant growth center, Los Angeles, California, USA - CNSS4 | ecosystem: Host-associated > Plants > Roots > Nodule | place: USA... | reverse complement strand
CCCCCCCTATGAGTGGCGTGCTTCTTCCATTCTTCATCTTCTATGCTTTCCATTTTTATTGTTTCTTCTTTCATTTTGATCTTTAGTGTTGTTATTGCCGTGTGTGTTTAAGCTTGAATCCAACTCTTTTCTTCCTTTCATGAGCTTGAGAAATGAACCTTCACATCTAGATAGCATGCTATCTTAATGTCCAGTGGGAATTTTCAAAAAGCTTTCTTAAACAACTTCACCATATTCATAACTCTAAAAGGGAACAAGATAATCCTTCATCAGGGGGTATCCATCAGAGTCCTTCAGAAATAAGATTTTGCCTCTTGTCCAAAGTTCACTTGATTGGGCTTCTATAAAATGTTGAGTAATGGAAAACACATAGTCATTGCCTTGATTTAGTGAGCTCACAGTGGTGAAAATTTCATTTAATAAGCGTAAAGTAGCTCTTGAACATCAAAAGCATAATCTGGTTCAATTTTGAAGAGAAGTTAAGGTTGATTTGGTTGTTAATTTCGGTATTTTTGGATTTTACATTCATGAATCAATTTTTATGTGTTTCCATTTGTTCTTTTTGTAGAATTCTGTCACTTCTATGCTTAACATGCTTCGACAAATCTCTTGGCTTTAGTTCTCACAAATTACAACTACGAATTTAGTGAATTTCACTTTGACAATTATTTTAGTTAATTAGGGTACGTAATTAAGGATTTTCGAATTGCTTGATTTTAAAATGAATTGTTGGTTCTAGTTCATTTTTCTACACATGTGTAAGTGTTTTTCATCATCTCCGACGTCTAATTGATTATTAATACAATGTATATTTCATTTTCGATTCACGCATCAACCATCATTAGCTCATTTTATGACACTTTTTTGTGTTTTAGTTCAAATTAGGTATTTTTGGTAGATTTTAGTAGTTTGGAGCATATATTTTAGTTGCATTTAATGTTGTTAATAATTATGTAGCTTACCATAGCATAATTCCACTTGTATTCATTCAAACATTTTATCAAACACATAGGTTGAATTAGGTTTTCATGTAGGAATTTCATCAAACATATTGTAGACTAGCTTTTATACATCATTTTATGTACTGTTAAGATTTAGATTAGCTTAGGATTAGTTAGTTTATTCATTTCCTACACCCATTTCATGATTTTATACATCAAATTTGCATCTAGGAATTAAAGACAAGAAATTAGAATTCATCTTTGCATTTAACACTAGCTCATGAGCAAATTTAGCTTGTATTCTATTTTAGCAGTTTTAACATATCATTTAGTGTGTGTATATGATCGAGGTCGTACCCAACCAAATAAAATAGTTTAAAATGTAGGACTATTAGTTCTTCCAAGGTTTTCTCCTAGTGACCATTATTTTCAATCAAGGATTCTAACACAATCAAGGGGTGTCAGATTCAGAAAAACAAAATTAAAATGAAACAATAATTAGTGAAACTAATTCCCTGATTTGAAAACAACTCATTTTGATGGCATTGACCCAGCCAGAAGCCAAGCTAGAGGACCAATCTCTATGAGCATGACTAAAATATTACAAGAAGATTGGGAGGACACTGAGTCAAGTGGGCCTCATGGGCTTAAGCTATTATTTACTTGGGCCAAGGAGGATATTAAAATTTGATGGGTTTGTATTTGGGCCAGTAGTATAGATTTAATTTTGGCCATGTATTTGGGCCTTGTTCTAAATAATTTGGGCTTGAACTTGAGCTTGGATCATGAGAGATCACCTATGATTTTAATTGGGCTTCTAAAGCCCAATAAAACCCTAGGTCGTCCTGATGAGAGACCTCTAGCTAAGGTGCCAACTATTAGAGCCATGGCTAGGAGGATACAAGAAGAATGGACCCCTTCTGAGCATGAAAGGCCTAAGATGAAGTTCACATGGGCCAAGGAGGATGTGAAGACTTAGTCTAGGACTCTTTATTTGTAAATACTAGATTAGGTTTTAATTTTGGGCTTTGTATTTTGGGCCTTGTAGAATATGAATTTCTTTGGACCATGTATTGAGCCTATGAGGCTTTTTGGGCCTTGAAAGTGTTTTGGACTAGGAAAGATTTGGGCCCATTTTCGGGCCTTAATGTCCCATGTGACTTGCTTAGTTGGCAAGCCACAACATCCTCATGCTCTCTTTATGGCTCCAAATATAACATTCTAGATCCTTTTTACCTCCCTTTTTCTAGACCACCCAACTCTTCTTTTTTCCTATAAATAGAGAGCTTAAGACCTTGTAAAAATCATTCATGAATATAGTAAAGAAACTCTATTGAGATGACTCCAGGCACCTCTCCTTTTGTAAATCAACTTAGGCTAGAACTCCCTTTAGTGGCTTCCTCTAGCCTCCTTCCTTGAGTGTTGGACTAACCTCACTTGATAGCCCCTGCCAAACACCATAACCAAACTTCTTCATCCTATCTTCATCTTGCTTTCACGCCTTCATCAACTCCATGGAAGCCTCCATTTCTTACGCAAGGCTTCCCCCTTTAAAGATGGACTCATCATGTCCACTCTTGCAAAAAACCTATCACATTTAACATAATTTGAACATGTTGTAAAGCATGTACAATTTTAAGCGCCACATATCACTTGATCCATGAAAGGTGCCACACATTTAACACATGGAGCAAAGCATGGCATGTGTGATATGCCACATGGCTTTTGATTTACATGATTGACTTATGATTAAGAGCATGTGAGGAAATTCGATTTGAATTTCCTTCCTCCTTTTGGTCGAGAGTTTGAGTCCCCTCTCCTATAAATGCAGACCTCCACCACTTGTTAAAATACTCTTGAGCATAATAATGAATTTCTGTCAAGATTACTCCAGAGATTACTTCTTCAGAGTCACCTTGCTAGACCTCATTTCTGGATCTCCGATAGCCTCCTTGCTCTATAATTGGCCTCACCTTTCTAGAGTTCATCCAATCACCATAATATTTACACCAACAATGAATCATCTTCTTCTAATTTGCTTCTGTACAACATCCAATTGAGCTTCCATTTACATTAACACATGAACATGGACCTTATCACACTTATCATAAGTTTAAAAATTGATGCCCTATTATACTCTCATTCTACTAGAAATTAACTAGCTAAGCGAATAGTAACACGAGTTTCATCATGCAATTAAGCAATGCACACATCATATAATCTCACCCACATATTAAGCAATTGTGATAGTGTCAATAACATAAACCACATTTATTAAGCATGGATAAGAGCTGGATTAACACAAATACACCAAACTACATATTAAGCATACATAAATTCATTTAATTCATTAAGTATAGATTAAAAGATAAAGCTCAAATAGAAACACAGAACAAATAACTAAAAAATACCTCAAACCTTCGTTGCATTCTCCTCAAGAAATAAATACACAGTTCAACCCTCCATAGAAATGGAGTTACAACAAAATAGCAAAATGAAATACATCGTTAAAGTGAAATGAAGAGAAGAAAGCGTGAACTAGAGGAAGGGTGGAAGAGAAAGCACAAAACCCTAGTGGATGGATGTCTAAGGCTCTCCATAACATGAATGTAACTGCAAAGTGTAAAAGTGAATAGTGTCAAGTATGTGGGTTATGTTAAAAAGACGTAAAACCCTAAGAGTGGAGGCTATAAAATGTTGTCACATCACAACACTATGAGAAAATCCTAATTTCCCGTAGCTAGACCGATCAAATGTTCAAAGCTGGTCCAACACTAATGCTGACATGGCAAAGCTGCTAGCATGGCACAACTAACGTGGCAAAGCTCTCTTCATCCCAAGAAATATTGGCCAAGCCTAAAACTACTTCACAAGTAAATTCAAATTAATAAAAATCCAAATTACTAGTCCAATGAAGCCTAATTAATATAAAATGCACTATCAATAGACAATTATGCACAAATAAACAATTAAAGATAGGTACAGAAAGGTAAGAAAATAGAGGAAAATAATGGCTCATTGGTGTATATATGGTAAATAATTTTAAATAGATTAAAATTAATTATTTTCTCCATGCAAATCACATAACACACACTATAACTAGTTAATTGGTATCTCTATCCTTGTATTGATTCTTGGTTTAGCTTAAACTTGAGGTGCCTTAGTGCTTATCAAAATAAGTTGATCACTATCTCTGAAGAGACAAAGTGCTGAGAAATTTCCATGTCAATAATGTTTAATGATATTGGGTTAAGAGCTTATTGTAAATCCTTCACCAAGTGAAGTTGTAACAATTGAGTTGAATTGTACACTCATGTTGTGAGAGTGTTTTTATGATTATTCATTGTAATTGAGAGTTCTTTATCTTATGGGGAGATTGAGATGGATACTTGGAGAGGTTGATACTCGGTGTAGCCAAAAGAAGTTTGTACTTGTGATGAATGCGTGACCAACCATACCACCTCCTTAGAAGCTCCCTTAAGAAGGATCACTAGAAGCATGTCTAGAGGGGAGTCTTCTATTCCATCACCTTTATCTTTGTTTTGCATCACTTTAGTTTGAATTCCCTAAGTTGGTTTCTAGTTGACTTATTTTGGTAGACTTGTTGACTTTGACCCAAAGTTAACCTTTGACCAAGATTAGATTAACTTAAACCAACATGCTAATCCTTGTTTGTCTTGTTTTGTAGGTAATTAAGAGAAAGTAGAGCATGGCTAGGTGGCACATGGTGATTGGAGCACATGGATGATGTGGAAGAGAGAGGAAAGCAAAAAACATAAAGTAAAAGCAAAAGTAGACATGTACCTTGTCTCCTTTTGCCTTTTTGGTTTATTCCTTAAAAGGCTACTTGGTCTCCTTCCTCTTTTGGCCTAGAATCCTCATAGGAATGCATCCACCAATCACCTCCCTTCACTTGGCCGAGAACCACTCTAGCATTAGGTTTTTAGGGTTTGCTTGTTAATCCTTTTCATGTTTTTGTATTTGCTAAAGGACCCCTATGAACTCCTATTTAATGGGTGTTCCTTGTCTTGTAAAAGGGTTGATTATTTTGTTGCTACAAACTTTGTGTTTCGACCATCTCTTTGCCGTGAGCTCTCCTTTCTAGAAGTGAACTCACCTTTGCCTTATCTTACTTGCAAGTGGCGACACCATCACTCATCTCTAGGGTTTGGTTGGCTTAGATCCCCCTATGAGTGGCGTGCTTCTTCCATTGTTCATTTTCTATGCTTTTCATTTTTATTGTTTCTTCTTTCATTTTGCTCTTTAAGTGTTGTTATTTCTGTGTGTGTTTTAAGCTTGAATCCAACTCTCTTCTTCCATTCATGAGCTTGAGAAATGAACCTTCACATCTAGATATCTTGCTATCTTAATGTCCAGTGGAAATTTTCAAAAAGCTTTCTTAAACAACTTCACCATATTCATAACTCTAAAAGAAAACAAGATAATCTTTCATCAACTTGTGATACTTGGAGAGGTTTAATATCGTTGTAAACTAGAGAGGATGATACTGGTTACCGATCAAAGATGTTGATTAATGGAATATCTTAAGCAAATTGATTAAGAGACTAGATGTAGCCTTAGTGGGAGGTGAACCAATATAAATCCTTTTTGTGCATTTTCTTTATACCTACTTTTTACTTTGAATATTTTGTTTGTTCGAGAATTCTTTGAATTTGTTTACAAGCTCTATTCATTCCTCCTTTTAGAGCCACATTACACTAACAAAACTATTTTGGTAAGCTCTTTTTAGTTTGTTTTTTGAGTGTGTTCTAGATTTTATGCTTGTGTTGTTGATTTGGTGGAAGATTATAATAGTGTTTATGGTTTGTTGTTGTGCTAGAGTGTTTGATAACCACTATCATAGGTGATTTTAAACAAAACCATGTTATCTAAATTTTGCAATATAGAACACAACCTAGGTTGATCTTGGACGAGACATATTCAATGGAATTTAATATTTATTATTTTTCCTTTAAAAATGAATTTGGGGATTTAATTTGTTTTGAAAACATAAAATGCACACTAAAATAAAAAAAAATGAATTAAAATTGTTGGGAAATTTCAAATACTAAGAAAATTTAAATTTGTTTGAAAGTAAGTGCAGAAAAAATAAAAGTGCAGAGAATTTAAAGTGCTAAAAATTAAGAAAAAAGAACAATAAAGAGCAATAATATTAAAGAACAAGAAAAATTAAGAGCAAGAAAATTTAAGAGCAAGAAATTTAAGAACGAAAAATTAAAAGGCTCTCTAATTTGCTTTGCTAATTTGGTTTCATTTTACATTTCGTAAGTCAATTCTAAACTTGTTTAACATGTTTTTAATCGTTGCTTTGGTTTTTATATTATGTTTTTCATTCAATTGTATTTTATTTGCTAACATAGTTCCATTTTTGCATAATTTTCAATTCTTCAATTGCTTTAGATTTTAATTTTGCATTCTAGATTCCATTTAGTTTTTTTAATTGCTATTCAATTCAGTTTGACCTAGTTCAATTCGGCTTTAAATTCCATTTCGTGATGTCTAATTTTGGCTCCTAGTTTTACGTAGTTATTCTCATTGTTACATTATTTTCAACCCTAGTTACAATGTTGCATCAACTTAATAGTTGTGTTTTGAATTTTTACTTCCATTTCACCACTTTAAACTCACTTTTACATTGTTGCTTTTAACCATTTACGTTCTAGTTGGTTCATTTTATTTTTTAGTTTATTGAGGCATTTTATCAAATACCTTTATTCAAATCATATTTTCACTTAGGCATTTCATCAAACACTTACATTTTTCATTGTTACTTACTTTTTTCCATGGTTTGCACTTTCAAAGTGTTATTTAGTTCTTTATTTGTATACGAGTTTTATCCCTTTAGTCCATTTTCACATTACAATCCACCTATATCTTTGCTATTTTGTTTCAGTCACAATAATGAATTATGTTCTTTGATTTTTTAGTTTACTTTTATTTTCATATTTTACTTTGCATTTTAGTTTCAATTGTCATTTACCTATTCCTTTTTTTACAATTCCCTCAAACTTTGGATTTACACAACTACCTATTTGAGATCATATTTCCTTGGATTGACACCTTGGGTGACTCTATGCTACATTATGGGAATACTTTGAACTTCACTTAAACTTGAGTGCAATAAAGGATTTAACAAGAATATATAAGTAAGGATTGTTCTGTTTTAATATTCTCTCAAGCGATATTTTTTCCTTGTAAAATTTTTTTTGCACTTATCATGAAAAGTTGTAGTATACTCAATGCTTGATATAAGGAGATATTAGTTCATAGTCGAGAGTGAATTTGTGGCACTTGAAGCATTTTAGAAGACTTTACAGGATATACCTCAATCCTGTAAGAACACCAAGTTAATTTACAAAGCTTGAGTCACTCCTATTTATAGAATGTAAGAGTTAACCCAAGTGAAGGAAAGTACAATGAATCTGAAAAACTGAAAAAGCTTCAAGAACCTTCTTTAAGAGTGAGGATGCATGCACCATTCAAGGTGCCTTAGCCTCCAAGAAATATTCTAAGGGTTACTTGAGGCCCAAGCAAGCCCAAAGAGCACCTTATCTCGCATAGTCACTTAAGAATCCACTTGGAAAGTCAAAACTGTAAACTTGTTGGATGCTGCATGATTTAATCAATTATATTACTATTGTAATCGATTAAAGTTAGGTTGTCACACTAAAATGGCCAAAATACAAGGCCTAAGAAAGACTTATTTACATTTTAACAAAGCTAAGAGAAGGAAAATACAAGCTAATAAACTATTCTCCGCAAGAGTAAATTTCTTTGAAGTTCTTCTTCCTCTTCCATTCTCCTAGCCATGGCTCTAGTCAAAGGTCCAATATCGCTTCCTCTAGATGGTCCTCCATTAGAAATGTTCTCTAATTGAATATTCCTAATGCTTTTATATATTAATTAACTAATCATGAGAAAGAAAAAAGACTATTCAAATCAAAGAACTCAAGAGAATCTCTAGAAGAATGAAGCCACAACGTATCATATTTGAAATTCAAATTATTGAATTGATAAAAAGGAAATAAGTGATATTTAATAGGAAGCAATATACCCTTAATTCAATATCAATAACTTCCAGATGAAGAAAGAATAAGATATTTGAAGATATGCTCAATTGAATATGCATCAATGGTCAAATGGCACAATGCGACTAGATAAGTACCAAGACCAAGATGTTGAAGAGAAGAATAATGTGAGAGAGAAATACAGAAGTGTTGAAACATTGTCCAATTAATTCTTAAAGAGAAAGAAAAAAAGGAGATTATTTTGAGAGCCTAAACTCAAATATAATTTGTATAGATACTAGGCTATTGTGAAAAACATTGTAATATTTTTCACATAGTGAAGTATACACTATGAGTGTGATTGTACTTAATGAGTAAGAGATTATTTTGTACATTGTAATTGGGAGTTCACTATCTTAGGAAGGATTGAGAAGGATACTTGGAGAGATTAAGCTCGTTGTAACATAGAGAGGTTTATACTCGTGTTTCCTAAAGAGGGTTATACTCATGATACCTGAGAGGTTGATACTCATTAGAACCTTATGTGGTTGATACTTGTGCTAGTCAAGGGTTTTGTTTAGTGATTTTCTTAAGTATGTGGCTTAAAAGATTAAATGTAGCCTTAGGTGGAGGTGAAACAATATAAATCCTTGTGTGCATTGTTCTCTGTCTTACTCTACATTTTATTCTATTTACAATAGTATATCTGCACAAAATAATCTTAAAATGTCTACAGGCTCCATTCATCCACCTTTCTAAAGATATCTTGTACAAACTTCTATTCGATTTGTTTCGCCGTTGATGTTTGTTTGCTAAACTTTTCATTTACACATGTGTTTGCGACTATTTCTAGGGGAACACAATCATGACTTTGAATGAATGTCCCTTTTTTGTATATCTTCTTTGTCATTCTAAGAATATGATGGAAACCCATTTCACGAAAGTTGAAGGAGACTTCATGGAAAAGATGTGCTTGGATGCGAAAGCATGAATTGATGAATGAAATGGAATTTGGAAAGTGGTTTGGATGTGTTTCTTGAAGGAGGTTGGGCCAACCCTCAAGGAAAAGGTCTAAGATGAGTTAAAAAGACATTATCCTAAAGAACTTATAACAAAGGAAAGTTGCAAAAATGGCAGAATTGCTCTATAATATTTCCAAGTTATCTTTACAATGCTTGAGCGCTCCTATTTATAGAATTTAGAGGTGAACCGAAGTCTAAAAAAGATACAAAGAATTTGAAACTAAAAAGCTCTAGAACCTTACTAAAGAGTGGCTAGTCAGCTGTCATATTCATGCATCAAGTTAACTATCCAATGCATGTACTTTGTAATGCATGCACCTTCCTTGTGCAAGCTAGAGGATACCTTGACCCATAAGCAAGGTTTCTAAGGTTACTTGAGGCCAAAGGTAGCCCAACTAATACCTAGTCACTCAATAGTCAAGTTAAAAACCCAAAACTATAGTAGAACGCACTTTAATTTAATCAATTATATACTTACTTAATTTATTAAATATGTTCGATTAAAACCATCAGATTTTTAAAAAAATGGCCAAAATACAAAGCCTAAAAGAAATATCTGCCTGGTCCAAATTTAAGGCCTAAAGAAAAGACTAATAGCGTAGAAAGGACTAATCTTATACAAAATATACTACTCCAAATCTCATGTTTACTAACAAGTAAAAATGATTGGGTCTTGCCACTGGCCCATGCTACAACTCCCTGGATGGGTTTCCATCCCCCTTTCTGAATAGACTTTGTCCTCAGATCAAAAAGATATCTAAGGAACCATAAGTTTGGTTGTTTAGTTCCTCCCAAATCAAAGATGAATCTACTAACCATCAAATAAAAATTGAATAAGTTTTTGTATTGAAAGATGACCTTCTTGTATTTTTGAAATTATTTTCTTGAAAACTAACAAATCCCACTTCACAAAATTGTTTTTGTCCACTTTGAGTTAATTCTAACTTGTTAGGCTACATAAACTCAAAGCGTGATTTTTCAAAATCTATTGAATAGTTTAAAACAATGGGGAGTAGAAATGGGATTAAAAGTTTAAGAGCAAAGGTGTGAATTTGGAAATTAAAAGAGTTCAAGGATTGGAAAACTTTTTGTAAAATCTTTGTTTCAATTATTATTGGGAATGTGGGAGGTGCCTTCAGTAGCACTTCCTCCTTGATTAAAACTTCTTTCCTACCTTTTTCTCTTCTCTCAATCTTTTCTTTTTCTCTCCTTTCTCTCTCCTCCCTTTCTCTCCATTCTTGTTCCTTTGTTCTTCTTTTATCTTCTTCCCTCTTAGCTTTTTCAACTCTAGCTCTTAAAATTTCCTTTTCTTTAGCTCTTAGAGCTTATTTTTCTTTTGTTCTATTTTCTATCTCTCTTGCTCTTATCTCTAATTGTATTTAATCCCCTTTTCCTCCTTTCTATCTCTCTTTTCTCATTCTCCATTAAGAGCTTTTGAGTTTTTTCTTTAAACTCTCGTTCTCCACAAAAGAACTATTTCTGACTTCTAATAAATTCTCTACCTCACTCCACGAATTCTTTCATTTAATCTTTAAGCTCTTGATTTTTCTAAAAAGAACACGGAAAAAACTTTCTCCTCATACATGCTCTCAGCTCATGCTAATCCCTAATTGGACTTTTTCTACCGTTCTTAACACCATATTGCCTTTGACTCCACCACTCATACACATGCCTTACAAACCTAGAAGTGCACAAACTAACTAAATGACATTTTAATACACCTAACAATTAATGGATTGATTTCCATCAGAATGTGTTGTAGTGGTAAAAGAAGTTTGGGTCTTTTGAACTTTCATGGACTTTAAGATCAAAATCGAAGGTTCATTTCTACCACCAATGAAAAGGTTAAAATGAAATAGTTAGTGAGTTGAGAAGTCAAATTTAGGACAAAGGTTGAGTCACCTAAGGATAAGATTGAGTTCGGGTATTGAATATTTCAGTCTTTCTTCAACTTCAATGCTATACAATTCAATCTTTTTCCTGTATGGCCCAACTTGTGTTGTATGTTTGACTTATTTGTTCACCAACTCTCTTTCAACTTTAACAAAATCCTTCATTTGATACATGCGCAACATTAAAACAAACTTAGAAATGCTCATTTCATTGTAGCTTTTTTTAATGGTCGCATGCTTTTCTATGTCGAAATAGATATTCTTATGTAAATTGTTGCTTTTACGTCTAACCTTGTGTAGGCCGACATAAATTTACATCGTGTGTTTTTCATGCAACATAAGTTTACATGTTCTACATTAATGTCAAATCTAAAACACAAGTAAAAAAACACAAAATAACATATCTGAGAGGTAATCACTATTCTCACTATCATTGAACATAAATATCACTACGCATAGAGTTAGACCATTAACGTTTGCTTGTTATCTATTACAATGCTAACTAATAGAAACATAATCATATTGTTATGTTTACAATGCTAAATGTTTCGGGGTAGGGACCAAGAGCCTACTAAAAGAACCTCTCCAACTTGCGCTATCCTTCTCCACACCAGTAACTTTAGCGAAATCCACTCCTTAGCTCGATCGGCTCGGATGACGATCGGGGTACCTGTCTAAAGTACTCCGATGCTTAAGTCAGTAAAGGACCGATCGGTGTATCAATATATCTGCTGTAATAAATGCGAAATTAAGATCCTCACCAACCTACCTTTGGGCCCTATTTATATTTTCTGTGCGGGCCTGTGATTAGGGTTCCTTAATCACGGCCCAATGATCCTTTAATCAAGATTATTGACTCGTTTAACGATAATTAACTCGATTGACTGATTGTCTGATCGTGTGACCGATGGCCGCTTGGCTGGGTTAGTTATACTGTTTTTAATAAGTGAACCATTCATGTACGTTTGGCCGACCGACAGACATATGCGAAGGGCTACACAAGTGTAGAGATTGATCAACCGAGGGTTGGTTCATTGATTGTCGTGTTATGGTTAGGTGCTGCACGTACGTGTCTGATCGACCGGTGTGCCATCGAGGGTCCGTGTCGCTCGACCAGGTGTTACCGATGGACCGGTGGGCCTGAACATGGTTGGCTCGTGACTTATTTCTTTAACCGTTTGACCGATGGTCTTATAGTTTATTCGTGATCCGTTTGATCGATGGTCTTATAGTTTAACGATGCTACGTGGCTGGTTGACAGAGCCGATTCTCCGGTGGTCCTGCAATTTATTCGTGAGGCCGTTCGACCGTTCGACCGTTCGACCGATAGCCTTTCATGTACTAGTTTTTCAACTTTGGCCGATGGGCCTAAGAATTAGATTTGGCCGATTGACCGATGGGACATATAGTACACAAGCCCCCCCAGCCTCGAGCGACGGGGAAGAAGCGAGGAGGTTTCCCAGGGCCGTTGTGACCGCCCGCGCGTCTAAACGGTTATCTGGCATCGTAGATCGTGCCTGGCAGTTATGATTTGAAGCGTCGCGAAGTATGGGTCGTCGATCTGAATGTGATCGTAGGGTTCTGAGACTGCCACGTGTCACCTGGTCCCCCTATAAATAGGTTTGTGTGGCTGTCGTTATTTTCACGTTTTCCTTCTTCTTTCTAGTCGAGCCTCCGATCGTTTTCTTCTGTTTGCAGGTAAAAAATGTCTACCAGTGCATCGAGTTCAGATGGTTTGTTAGGTGGGGCGGTCGGGACGTCTGGGGGCGGCGGGTCGATCTCCTCCTTGTTCAGTTCTTCCGACTCGGGGACTTCGCTCGAGGGAGTATCGAGCGCAACAGATTCTCCTATCCTCCTAAGTGGCAGCTCCGAGGTCGAGCCACCGATCGTTGAGGCGGTGGAACATGTTGCCGCTTCTGATGAGAGTGGGGACATCATAGGCATCGCGTCCGCGACGAGGGGGAACAAGCCAACTTGCCGGAGATACCAGGATATGACTGGGCCCCTTATGAGCCGCGCACACATGCGACAAGGTTCCGATGGGGTAACGACCTTGGGGATCTAGTCGAGCGGACCAAGGTTTTTGGCGACGAAGTGGAGGATGG
>Ga0214545_1010801_pt1 | contig 12993 bp, 9 predicted proteins | sample CNSS4metaG_FD_160064 | JGI IMG/M metagenome (GOLD analysis project Ga0214545, IMG submission 160064) | Root nodule microbial communities from cowpea collected in UCLA plant growth center, Los Angeles, California, USA - CNSS4 | ecosystem: Host-associated > Plants > Roots > Nodule | place: USA... | reverse complement strand
TGTAAACAATTATAATTTATTTCAAAGTATTTGATATCGAAGAAACAACCATACTCCTAATATTGAATATTTAATAATATTATGTTTCCTTTACCGTAATTTTTTATAAAAATTAATTAAAATTAATTAAAATTAATATTAAAGTAGTAAGAAAACGGATATGGGTATGTGTACGAGATTACACCCGGTACCTGGTGGGATGGGGATGGGACAAAAGTTTGATACCCGTTGGGTTTGGGTATGGGGATGTGGATGAATTTTTTTGACGGGGATGGGTATGGGATAGTGAAACCCGTCCCCGCCCCGCCCCGTTGCCATCTCTACCTGCAGGGCTTAAAAGGAGATTTCTCGGGCCAACATTTGCATAATTCTTGGTGCCTCCACTTTGCAGGAACAGGATCACTCTCCACTTATTCATGTGTAGTTCATGCATGGCTTCTTAATCAGATAATCAGAATCCAACCATCTTGATAGCCTTAAGTGGTTCCTGATTCAGATTCCTGGCTAGATCCACCCTAAACTTTACAAGTCAATCTACACATGAAGGAATGATTAAATTGTGTTTTTGAAAACTTTTACACACTTTTCACAAATATAGTCTGATTATGTATAATTAAATGATGATTTTATATATTAAGTAATCAGTTGTTGACAGTTTTATCTTTTTTTAAAGGTTTAATTATACGTGTTTAATAGACAACTCTTTTTCTAAGTTAGCGTGGACATAAATAATAATTGAACCATGTGAGATTTTTTGTTTCAAGTTTATAAATACTGTGTGCTACCATTTTTGACTCTCAATTAACTTTGTTTGAGTTTTATTGCAAATTATTTTTCATTTGCATGTCTACATATGAAGAAGACATTTTCTTTTCTTTTTTGAATCATATTTGACCTAAAAAATCAACTGTGTTTCAACAATAAAACCTTTGTGCAACCCTTTGAGTGGGTTTGGGAGAAGTTATAAAGAACATATTGAAAGGAAACATGAGGAACAAATTAGACATGGCTGGATTCATATGGTGGAAACTTTATATATGGAAAATGATATAGTAAGTACCAAAATCTTACAACTTCTCTCACTACCTGATGTTGCACTCTTTTTTTAAAATTTTATTTTTTTTCCTTTATTTCTACGTTGGTCATGTTTTTGAATGAACACACGAGAGAGAGAAATTTTCTGTGTTCGGGAGAGAAGTGGAGAATAATTATTGAGTGTTGCAGAAGTTATCAAGTGGGAAAGCAGTTACGGAGTGTTTTGTCTTCCCCTAAGCTGAAGTTCATAAGTTAGTTTCATCTTCCCTTGAAGCTCATTACTTTGCCTTGAAGTTGAATCCCATTTTCTTTGTTCATTCCTCGTTCACTGTCGTTGTTGGCGATTGATAGAGGCCGTACCCCACCAAATTAAAACCAAGTCATCTCCCAACGACCAATGTCCTTGTTCAAAGCTTCAACTTCTAGACAAACACAGCACTATAACATAAGGGGGGTTGGCAGATTCACAAAATTGCAGAGAAATTTAACAGTTATATGAAAACGCAATGATTCATTGATTCAATTGAAAGTCCACTAATCACATATTACCAAATTAATTGTTCTATTCGAATTTGCTCTCATGAACCCTAAGTAATCAACCAAGCGAAAATTACCATGGATTCATTATGTCATTAAGCACAACAAATTTCAGGCAGTTAACACCCATATATTGAAGCAAGCTGTGACATAACCCATAAACATTAAGCATGAATATGAGCCATTAATGTGCACACACGAATTTGAGATTAAGCATGCATCAAAAACGTATTTATCATCAAAACGCAACTTGAAACAGATGCAATTCTGAATACAACCCCAAAATGACCAACAATCTCATGGTTGCATTTCAATTTCGTCAAGGAATCAATGCAAAAAGCTTAGCTAGACATGGAAATGGAGCACACAAGCCCTTCAAAACGGGATTCACAAAAACAAGGCATCAAACCCTAACTTACGAATTCTTCAAACGCAAACTCAAGAACAAAAGAGAATTTTAAAGCTTTAAATGAACCAAAATCGCTGTTGTCATATAAAAACCAAAAACCCTATCAATGGGTGTTGTTCTAAGTCAATACAATCCACAAAATGAGATAAGAGCACCTCCATGGACACTCACCAAAGCATGAAAACGTGAAAATGGAGGTTGGAAGAGATGAAGTACGGCTTCTCATGCTAAAGACCTAAAATTCTCGTGGTCAAATCAACTCTGCCACTACTATTTACAAAAATGCCACTACTGGGTGCAGAATTACAAAAATTCCACTACTAGGCCTTAAATATTAGCCCATTCACTTAGATGACGTGGAAATGACGTAGAAATGATGTAGCAACTCTCTTCATCTGAATAATAATGTCCAAGCTTCAAAATTGCTTCACCCATATACCTAAAAATAATTAAAAACGAAAATTTGGCCAAATAATGTGAAATTAACCCAAATTTAGAACGATGGCCCAATAAAACCCAACAAATGAAAACACACTAAAGATAAATAATTAAGCACTGAACAACTATCAAATGGGTACACAAAGGCTAGTGGAATGGAGGAAAATAATGACTCATCAACGACAATGTCGTGGTGGACAAGCTGTGGGTTTACGTAGTGGTGGAAAATGTTGGTGGGTAGTGGTTTACAAAAGGAGGCATTTTTCCACTACTGTAGTTAGTGGTGTGGATATTGCAGGAGCAACATTTTGTTTAGGTGATTGGAAAGTTGTTAGGATGTAAGTAATGTATTCCAAAGTGAGTTTTAGTGTTGATTTTTCATTGTCTTGATGGGTGTGTTGTACTTTGATTTTTGTGGGGAAAGTATTTTTTTTTTCGTTTAGGGTTCACTTGAATTTGATCTTCCACGTTTGTGTTCCGATGAAGGAAATGAGGTTACATGTTTTGGTTTTGGGTGTTGGTTATAAATGTGGTGTTGCTTGCTTATTGGTTTTGGCTGTAATGTGAATTTGTTATTGATTTGGTTTTTGTTCAAAGGCAAATGGTGGGCAAACAAAAAAGAAGCTCTTCAGCAAAAAAAAGTGAAGAAGGATGTGAGTAAAGTAAAATCATCAGGGAGCAGAAAGAAAACATATGTGAGTGATGTGAAAGCTTCTGATAAGAAGGATGTAAGTTAAATAATGATTTATGCATTAAATTGTTAGATTTATGATATTTTGTACATTCTTGGTTATTGTAAGTTGAATTGTTTGCATGTTTTTTAGGTTCGCATTGAGCACAAATGACAAACCAAATACATTGTTGAAGCAAATGCATTACTGAGTAGTACTCATCGTTCAAGACTTGAATTAACTCCCTTTTCTTCTTGCCTCAGGCTAACGATGGAATTGAATATCAACTGTGCCTTGATAAGAGAGGTCCTTAGATAATGGGTTCTAAACAAGGAATTCATCCAAATTAGGCAGCAGTTGGTGAAGTTAAGTTGTTTCGATGTGAGTATATGTTTGGGGTTGAGTGCATTAGGCGATGATATTGTTTTTGATAGTGAGTTGTGCGGGGAAGTGGGGTTGTTGTTTCCTTTTAAGGAAATAAAGATCAAGCACATAATTGAAAGGATGAGAGAGTTCGTAACTGAAGTAAATCATGTTGAGAGTTCTAGGACTTCTAGGACTGTTACAAACATGCCTTTGAGGTTATGAGATAACCTAGATAACCTGAGGAAGTATCGGTGGGAGAGTTATGTTCACGATTTCCTCATTGCTTCTTTGAATCGTTCATCAAAAATTTATAGAGAAAAGGCAAATGACCACACGATATTTGTGTCGGGTTCAGTCGTTGTGGTTCAGGTATGTGTTTTTCAATTTCAATAATTTAAATATGTGTTTGTTTTGTCACGTGTATTAATAATGTGATATTTGTAAAAGGTTTTGGGCTTGTCAGAGGCTTTCTTTGGGAGTTATATCCAGTAGACTAATTGATGGACCTTGGAGCACGAAAGACGAGAGAAGAAAGTCTACGGAACAAAAATTGAGTTAGAATGAAGGAATGGGCTCAAGTTTGGAGGCTCTTGAAGCAATGAAGGTGATATGGAGAGGAAACCTAGAAGAGAATTTTATTCTAGGGAAGGAGGCTAGAGGGGTTCTTGGTAGAAACTAGTCTAGCAAAGTGATTCTAGAGGTAATAGGTGGAGTACTCTCAACACTTACTCTATTACCAATCCAAAGTAACCAAATACAAGCATAGGAATCTCTCATTTATAGTAGAGGAGCCTTCCTTAATGTAATGAAAATGAGAAAGGAAATGAAATGCAAATGTATGACTTGCTCTCCAAGTTGCTCATGGAACCATTGGATGCAAATGAGCTAGGATCTCACGCCAAGTGTCCTCCTTCACATGTCACATGCATTGTCACACTTGGCACCATGTGGAAGGAGTCTTTGGAGAGCAATTCTCGGCCAAGGCATAATTGGGCTTGAATTAATCCAATTTGCAAGCTAATCAACAAGTTTAATAAAACATGGCCTAACAATTGGCCCAAAATTAAAGTCTATTCTAATACTCTAATCATGCATCCTCTTGTTGTTGGGCTTCTTGGTGGGCTTTGGGCTTGAGATGCATGTGGGCCATGGATTGGGCCTTGAGCATGATTTGGGCCTAGGCATTGGCTCAAGCTATAAGCCTTGTTGGGATTACATCATCCCCTCCCACTTGAAGAGGATCTGACCTCAAATCAAGAGGGTTGTTTAAGGCTCACAATAATTAAAGCTGGGTTTCACCAGGATCAAAAACATATCGGCAACAATCATCAAACATAATTTCAGTAAAATCATAAAGACCATGTAGTAGATATTGACAAAAAATGTGTGAAGGGCTTTTTAGTTTGGAAAAATGTGTGCCCATTTCACAAAAATTGTGATTTTCACTTTGACTTAATTGAAACCTAAAAGGTAACTCTAAGTCAAAGTTTGGTTTTGTAAAATCTTTTAAGGAGTTTGAAATAGTAAATGAAGGTGGAAAAACATTTTTAGAAAGAACTAAGACAAAAGAATTAATGGAAGATGAAACAAAATTTAAAGATAGAATCACTCCCTTTAGAAGCTTGATCTTTATCTCTTTGCAAAGAAGAGTAGAATGAGATATCTCTACTTCCCTAAGCATGATCTCCTTCCTTTCTTTTCTCTCAATCTCTACCTCTTTTCTTTTTAACTCTTCCTCTTGTCTTACTCTCTCTTTCTCGTCATATTCTTTTCTATGTTTTTCCTCCTTCTCTTTTCTCAACTTCTCCTCTATCTTTCGTTCTTCTTTGTCCCTCATTTCTTTCTCAAATTTTTCTCTTTCCTCTTGCTCTCTTTGTTTTTGGAATGCTCTTTCTCTTTTCGCCCACAAGAGTATTTCACGTTGATTTTTATACTTAGCTACACGAAGAAACAATTGTGGCGCATTGTCAATGAAATCCAGACCTCTTTCCACGAGTTCTCTCAACTCACATTTGAGTGCTTGAGTTCTCTCAAAATTAGTTGGAACAAATTGTTGCCTCATTGATGAGTCATTATTTTTCTCCATTCCACTAGCCTTTGTGTACCCATTTGATAGTTGTTCAAGGCTTAATTGTTTATTTTTAGTGTGTTTTCATCTGTTGGGCTTTATTGGGTCACTATTCCAAATTTGGGTTAATTTCACATTATTTGGCTTAATTTTTGTTTTTAATTATTTTTAAGTATTTGGGTGAAGCAATTTTGGAGCTTGGGCATTAATATTCAGTTGCAGAGAGTTGCGACATCATTTCCACGTCATTTCCACGTCATCTAAGTGAATGGGCCAATATTTGAGGCCCAGTACTGGCATTTTTGTAATTCTGCACCTAGTAGTGGCATTTTTGTAAATAATGGTGGCAGAATTGATTTGACCACGAGATTTTAGGTCATTTAGCATGGGTAGACGCATGTCTTCTTCTTCAACCTCCATTTTCACGTTTTCAAGCTTTGGTGGGTGTCCATGGAGGTGCTCTTTTCGTTTTTGATGTTTTAGCACTCGTTTTTACCATTTTCATACGCATTTGACAGCTCCCAATGTAGGTTTTACATTTTGAATTCATTTGCTAGCTTGGGCATCTCATTTTGTGAATTGTATTGACTTGGAAGAACACCCATTAATGGGGTTTTTGGTTTTTATACCATAGCAGCGCTTTTCATTCAATTGAAGCTCTAAAATTTGTCTTTTGATGTTGAAATCGTGTTTGGAGAATTTGTAAGTTAGGGTTTGATGCCCTGTTTTTGAGAATCCCATTTTGAAGGGCTTGTGTGCTCCATTTCCATGTCTAGCTAAGCTTTTTGCATTGATTCCTTGACGAAATTGAAATGAAACTGATGAGTGCGTATTTTTGCCCTCATTCAGTGTTTAATTTTGGATATTTAATTGAATTTGTGTGTTTAAAGATTGATTTAATTGGGATTTCCTATAATTGGTTTATTGAGCATGAGATACAAAAACATGTTAAATATAGCTTTTTAGTTGCATAAATGTTCGTTGGATATTTTGAGGTGTGTTAGTGCAGCTGCAGCTTAGTTGAGCTCATGGAGGTGTGGAAATAAATTGATTAAAGCTTCATGACACATTAAAGATAAATCCAAGAATAAGAAATTATCAAAAGCACAAAAATTCAAGCCAAGCATTGCATGAAGACGGCAAGAAAAACTTGAAAAAGTGAAGAAGTTTGGTTAAACCAAGAAGAGAGGAACAAAAAAATTGGACCTTGCGGTTTTCTTTATCTTTATGATAGAAGATAATTTGGGAAAAATATATCTTTAGATATTTTATTTGATATTTTTAAATAATTATCTTATTTAATTATATCAAAATATTAAAAGATATTAACTACGAAATCTTTCTAAATAATCCAATATCTTCAAGATATATTTGTTTGTTGTAGATCTAAAAAGATTCCAGAAGATCTTGTCATATTTAAACAATAGGCGTTCTGCAAACCCACGTTACATGTTTTGAACAAAACCTTTGCCCTACTTAATTTGTGTTATATACTGATAATTTGGAGTGTCCAGTTTATTTCCTAACCCATGGCTTCATAAGTGTTAATCTGTATTACTTGATTTTCATAGATATACATATTCTTAGGAGGCCTTAAATATTGTTAATTTCCTTCAGAACATGGAATTGAGGATTTCAAGCTTTTCCTTGTAGGAATATATGGAACTCATTTCAACCTTTGCCTATGTTTCTCTTCATCCCATCTTTAAGTGCAAAGCCATGACTTATGTACTACAAACCCAAGTTATATGTTTTTCACACCACCTGTAGTACCAAATACATACCTAAATTAAGGGTAAGCGATGTCATACATTGAACACAAGTTAATTAACACAATCTACAAAATGTCTTCCACAAGTTCAAATTTCATCTAACATAAGTAAACTTAAACGTGAGTTTAGATGCACATCCAAAAGCATAATATATAATGGGTCATATTTGTAATGCCCCTATGGTTGTGACTTTGATGATTGTCCTGGCTGAGTGTTCTTTACTTTCTTGAATGGATCAACGAGGCTTTTAATCCTGTCATGAACGCTATTGTAGGTCAATTGCTCATCATCACTACTATCTTCTACTTTCTAAAAGGATTTCGTCCAAGTGCTTCACATTTGCATACACATTGGTGGAGCTCTTGGTGCGGAATGGATGAAAGCTCCATGAAGTAGACGTGATCCACGGAAGGGAGTGGAAGCAAGTGTTTAAGGCTCTTGTTAAGCATTGGTTTGATCTAAGGTGTTTGAAGGTTTAGCTTAAGAGAAAGCTAAGGGAAGGTGGCTAGAGGAGATGATTCAATCCTCTAACAAAGGAGACTCTCAAATGCAATAGGGTGGAGTACCCTCAACACTATGCTTTTATTGAAAAATTCAAGCTTTGGATAGAACCCTTACCAAACCAAGACAAGTGACTACTCCACGGTTTGGATGGCTCTAGATACCACTATGATGGAGCTTGGTAGAGACATGAACCTCCAAGTGCAGCAAAAATGATGGAGGAAGCATGAAAGAGTGGAAGGCAAGTTTATAGGCTCTTGCTTGCAATGGATAGGTGAAAGGAATGAATGATTTAGAGGCGGTTCTAGCCTAGGAAGGGGGCTAGAGGTAAAAAGAGTTAGCTCTCTAAAAGATGACTCTCAAGTGGCAATAGTGAGGAGTGTTCTCAACTCAAAGTGTCTATTGCACAAAAAATTCAAGAGTGTCTACAAATGAGTGAAATTTTAGTTTTTATATGAAGCCATTTACACATGAGAAAGGAGAGCCATTGGATGGAGTGAGCCTTGATCTTGGCCCTTAGATCAAGCTTGGAGAAAGAGGCTTGATCTTGGCCATTGGATGATGCCTTGGAAAAGGAGGAAGCATTCCTAACCCTTGGATGCTTTGGATCCATGAGGTGTAGGAAGAAGTGTTGACTTCCACTTAGTCCACCTTGGCTCTTTTGATTGCTCATGGCCAAATCTCCTATTGGGCTTAGTCAAGCCCAATTTTATCAATTCAACTACACATTGTTTGACTTATTATTCTAGAAAGCAAGGCCTAAACAATGGGCCAATCTTATTGCTATTCTATTGCTCTTTGATACACCTCTTCAAATCTTCACATCTTCTTTGGTCCATGTGAAGAGTATGAGAAACCCATGTGGGTTTGGGCCATCTTGAATGAAGCCCAATTGGATCTTTTTGAGCATGCTCCTTGTTATTGGGCCTTTTGATGGGCTTGGGCTTGAAGATGCATGTGGGCCATGGATTGGGCCTTGAGCATGATTTGGGCCTTGGCGTTGCCCAAGCTATAAGCCTTGTTGGGATCACATCACACATTCTTTTCCAGAGTTGTGTGCCCATTGATGTGTACATCGTTGTCCAAATTTACTTCCACATTGGGGTTCAAATTGGCCTGAACACAGTCTTTGTCATGTTCCTTTTGTCCCTCCACAGTATGTGAAGTTGATACCTCTTCATTTGTTGGACTTTTGATGTCTTGTTTGAAGACCTATGCATTTCATGATAAGTTATGAAATTAAATATCTATTATGACTAAACCCCAAATTAATGAATAAATTATTAAATATGAGACCTTAAAAATATTTCTTAGTGTGATGTTTAGGTACAACTTATTTGGATTTAGCTTGAATACAACAACTTCTTTCAGTAATATGACAGACCCAAAACCAATTTGTGGACCACATTCAGGATGTGAAACTGCTTTTTTTGTGGACGCTACCCTAGGTAGTATGTTTTTGGTCCTGAAATAAAATTTATGATTATTATAATTTGTATTTAGCATGTTATTTGGGGACAAATTCAGGACTTTTACAAGATAAGAAAAACAACCATCACAATGATAAGTAAATCACCCAACCCATTTGGCTTACAATCCTTCACAACATAGGACACAAAAGGCAATCTTTCAAGAAACTTTGTGGTAAACATCGGAGTCACATTCTTTTAGGTCACCTTCTTCCACTAAACATGCACTTGGTATTAGTTAAGCCATTCAATTCATTTGGCTTGTGAAAAAAAAATTAGGTTCATAATATTTAGAAAAGGTTGTTCTAGTATTATATTACCATGTTGTTTTATGAACATGGTGACCCATTTCCATGCATTTGTTCCAAAATCACGACAAATGTTGTTGTAGCTATGTCCTCCACAAATTGTTGGATGGACTGGCCTTGACCTGCCTCAAGGTTCATCATCACTACTTGAAACTAGCAAGACCAGGGATGAAAGACATTGTTTCACTATAGCGTCGCATGAATCTGTGCAAGTTGGATTCGTTAACTTCCAAAGTCTGCCATGGTTCCATTTTTCCTGTTGCACTTACACAAGAAAAAAAAGCTAAGGAAGTAAACCCATTTAGTGGATTTTATTTGCAGTGGTAACTTTCATAATATAAAAGTAAATAAATTAGTTTTAACAAAATTACCTTTAAACATTTAATTGACGTGACATTTCCCCCCTTTAAAGTCTATTTCTATTACATTGCTTATTTCACATCTTCTACAAAGCACTCTCTCAAAGTTGTCTCGTCAACCACAATCATTAATTTGCATTCATTGCATGAAAGTCCATTGTCTGATTTCTCAACTTGGACAAAATAAATTAAAATAATTAAACCCCATTAAAGCAAATAAAATATGGCATTTATGTTGAACGCACAACAACTGTAGCATTTCTAGATGCATTCAAGAGGATCAAGAATCACTTAATACCATAATTTACTTCGACCAAGAACCACCTTCCACCCATTCTAAAGGTACATTTTTTGTCTTTAATGTTGTTGTTTTTGTAACACCCTAGATGTATATTACTTGATAAAATAAAATTTTATTGAAATTCAAGATAGTAAATAAGATTCCCAACCGCAAGAAAATTTAAAACTTTATCTTTGCAGTTATATTATGCTATGACATCATTATTACAAGCTCATAGTAGATAAAAATTTCATAAAGTTTATTACAATGTCTAAAATTAAAATATAAAGTAAATCATCCCCTAGTCTGCCCCGCTCAGTCCCTACGCATCAGCACGCTCACTTGGATTCACATCTGCTCCCACGTGACAAGTCACGTGATCATCGCCAAACACAAATAGAAAAGGGGGGGCTGAGAAAGAAAAATAATACAATCAATAAAATAATAAAAATTAACCCTCACCCAATCTATCTTAGCCAATTTTTAGTTTATTGACTTCTTTATAACATTACACCCCAATCTCATAACCTATGTGAGAAAGATTCATTCACAACCTTGGTCCTTAGGGATTATCATGTTCCCACGAACCTACTCGCTCGTGGTCCAACTCTATGGACCTCCCCGCCCGTAGTCCAACTCTACGAACTTGCCCGCTCGTAGTCCAACATGCGTGAACACCTACTATGAACCTCCCCGCTCATAGTAGCCTCCAGTGTGAGCACGAAACATGCAACCTCCCCGCTCATATCCCTACACAATAGTACAACAAATATGGACCTCCCCGCGCACATCAATCACGCATCTTAAATCTCTGTTACGAACCTCCCCGCTCGTAACTAATCCAGCATATCCCTGACCAAACCATCAAGTCCACCCATGCAAATCCATCTACAACGGACATCTGCCCCCTACACTATCGTCTGGCGCTGCCTAAGCGCCGCTAGGCAAAATTATGCTCCAAACCATCTAGCATTCTTAACATGCCGCTGGGCGCCACTCGTTCCAGGGATTTTCCTGATTCACCTATCGTCTAACGACCCTTTTCGCGCTGCTAGGCGTTATTCCCGTAACGTGAAATTACTGGTTTAGCACCCAAAACAGATTATAATTTGTCCAAACACACATCCAGATTACTCGTTTAAGTGTATGTGTGTGTGTGTTTAGGGATTTGATAACTCTGATAGTGTTGACCTCATTAACCATGCTGAGCATGGCAGTTATCCCACTATTGGAATGCAATTTGACACTATAGAAGACATTAAGACTTTCTACAAAAAATATGCTGTCAAATATGGTTTTGGAGTGCGAATTCAGACCTCAAAAAAGGATGATGATAACCACTTGTGTTACCTTAAATTAGTTTGCTTAATGGAAGGTAAGTATGTGTCCCAAATCCTGCTTGAATTGAAGACACACCCTACCCAAAGAAAAGAATGTCCAACTTGCATAACAACTGTAAAAAAACCACAAGCATGGATAGTAAGGACTGTGGTTCATGAGCACAATGATGACATTAGTCCTACAAAATCAATGTTAATACGTTGAAATAGAAGTTTGAATTTGCAGGCCAACAAAACCCTTGATATTAATGACTAGGTCGGTGTTCGTTTGAACAAGACTTTTAGGTCCTTGTTAGGCCATGCGAGGGGCTTTGAGAACTTAGATTTCGTGGAACGAGACACAAGGAACTATATCGGCTAACAAAGACGCATCTTTGGGAAGGAGGGAGATGGGTAGGCATTGATGGTACATTTCTCAAGAATGAGAGATATTAATAATGAGTTTTATTATGAGATTGACACAAATGCATAAAATAGAATCATTAAATGTTTTTTAGGCAGATGCAAGGAGTAAAGCAACCATAATGGGTTTTAGTGATGTTGTCTCATTCGATACTACATACCTAACCAACAAATACGACATGTAGTTTGCACCCTTTGTTGGTGTTAACCATCATGGGCAATCAATTGTACTAGGTTGTGGACTATTGTCTTTAGAAGATACTTTTATGTGGCTCATTTGATGTTGGTTGAGGTGCATGAGGAACAAGGCACTAGATGGCATCATAACTGACAAATGCAAAGCAATGAAAAATGGTATTATTGTTGTGTTTTTCAACACCAGACATCGGTGGTGTTTGTGACACATCATGAAGAAAGTCCCAGAAAAATTAGGTGGATTGACAAGCTACAAGAGCATAAAGCATGGTTTGAAGTAATTGGTTTACGAGTCTAATTCTAGTATTGATTTCGAGTTAGGTTGGGAACAATTCATATCCAAGTTTGACTTACAAAATAACGAATGACTTTCAACGCTTTATGAGGAAAGAAGTAGATGGGCTCCTTGTTATTTGAAATCATAATTTTGGGATGGTATGTCCACGACATAGAGAAATGAGGGTATGAATGCCTTCTTTGATGGTTTCATTAATTCTACCACAACACTAAAACAATTTGTGGTCCAATATGACAATGCTCTATGGTCAAAGGTCGAGAAGGAAATTGAAGTCAACTTTGGTGTAAGTTTTGAAATGGTTGAAATGCTAAGAAGGGGAGTTGAATTGGCCAGTTAAAAATTTAGGCAATCTTTAAAGTCTAAAAACTATCTCTAATTGAACCAAATCAATCACCAAGCTTGGATGCAAAAAAACCACGTGATGAGTTCAAATTTTTGCCCTCATTTAATATTTAAATTTGGGGATTTAATTGATTTTTCTGTGCTTAAAGATTGATTTAATTAGGATTTGTGATTATTGGATTTATTGAGTAAGTTTGGTAAAA
>Ga0214545_1010800_pt1 | contig 12993 bp, 3 predicted proteins | sample CNSS4metaG_FD_160064 | JGI IMG/M metagenome (GOLD analysis project Ga0214545, IMG submission 160064) | Root nodule microbial communities from cowpea collected in UCLA plant growth center, Los Angeles, California, USA - CNSS4 | ecosystem: Host-associated > Plants > Roots > Nodule | place: USA... | reverse complement strand
CAAAACAGAGATTTTCTAAAGAACAGAAGCAAAAGGTAGGATTTTTATTTTTCCCATTTTGGTGATCTTACCAACCAAAGATGAAAGGGGTGGTGCAGAGTCAATGGAGTGAAGGAAGGAGAGTGAATAGTGAGAGAAGAAGAAAAAGTGTACTCAAAGATAGTATTATATTATGTAGTGCATATTTTTCTCTTCTCACATTTTCCCCTTTACACTCACACATGCATCTTCATTGTCTTATTTTATATATTAAAACTGTCATGAAATTTCTTAATTATAGTATATTTACATGTATATAACAATTTAACCATGTTCACTGCAAGAGATGTAAGATTTAGAAAATGTTTATAGATAAACTTACAAATCATTGAATAAAAATTTGTTTTCATTGACAACAAGATTTTAATCGGTATATACAAGGTTAACTAAAGTTAAGTACTAGATTATGAGTTATGCAGTGAGTAATTTATGATTGATTCATACAATCAATCATAATTCATACAAGGTCGATTGCTGAAGAAGCTGGAGTTAAAGCTTTTTGTATCTTAAAGACATTCCAAGCAGTGTTTGCAGCATGTCCAGTAGTCGCAAATACATGTTCAGTAGCTTCCCTTGCACTTTCCCCAAACCAACCAAATCTTATCTATCAAATTCAACTTTAGAAAAAAAAGCATATGCGTATTACTTAAATATCATTTCATAAGTATAACAATTAGTCTACTCTTATTTGAAGTATTTTCTAAACAGGTTAGAGTGCATTATTCTAGTAAAAGTTATATATCTAAGTTTAACAATTTTGTGAAAAGATAGTAACTAGATTGCTTAAACTTAAAATAAGTAATAAAACTGAATTTGAAAACATGTGAGAGAAAAATTTGTAAGGCTATATTTACCTGTTAGAAACCACTCTTGATGTAGCTTTGGAAGTGGCAGAAAGAGTTTGTTTTTCAGAAGCTTCAGCGGCATCTAGAACCTTGTCACATGTAAAAGTTGCTAAGGCCACATGGTAGAGTGCAAGAAAATCAGAAACTAACTTGTAGGATTTTCAATATTCAAGCAAGATAATAATTATTTTATATTAAATATAGTTGTGTTTTGTTGAACATTAACTAAAATTAGTCGTCTTGTCTTGTGTCTGATGCTCATTGTAAAAGATATATGCATAACAAAGGAGAATAATGAATTCTCCTTTCCTATCTAAAGTAGAAATAGGTTGAACAAGCCATATGTATATATAATTTCATAGACTTCTTACTAACAAGAGCATCTCCAATTCTTTTTAAAGCAAAACGTAAATACTTGAATTCAGCAGATTCAGTGAAATAGTATTGTCTAGAGGCCAAAGAGAAATAATATAATTAATTGGAGGCCAAGGGTCCCTCAAGCTTAATGGCTCCTTGTGTTGTCCATGCTTGTTGAGAATTCACTTGACATTTCTATTACAAGAAGCGACAAAACACTCCTTGTAAACATGAACTAAAATCTTTCTCTCACATGGTTCAGAATCATTTAAAAAATATTGACAAGCCACCAAGAAAATCTAAGTAACAAATTGCTACTTTGTCAAATATTAAAATGTTGAAAATCTAAGTAACATGCTACTTACGTTTCCTTAGACAATTGTATCATGAACTTATTAAACTAGAAAATGATTTATTGTTTCATGACTTGATGTGTTATGTGATTATCTTGAATAGAGTCCGAGGTCTTTATAACAATCTGTAGTAGTGGCAAACTTGAAAGATATGGTGAACAAACATGTAACACTCAAACCAAAACACGAACTCACTTGATACCATGTCATCTCCATACTAGTGTGAGAGAAAAATCTAGAAAATAAATGACAAGAAAACCTTACCTCAAGTTTCATATAACCATGCCTCACAACCTCATTTATTTGCGTATAATTTTGCAAGAACTTCAATTTATAGATGTGGTGTTCTTATCTACAGATTAAGAAAAAGGCATAAAAATGTTAGTAGTTAAATCAATAATTATATATATATATATGAACTATTTAATTGAAATATTAAACACATAAGATTACTGTAAAACATGTTGAAAGATAAGAATTTAGAGATGGGTTTCTTACCAAAACATAAGAAACATATTAAATAATGATATTTTATGGATTACATTTATTAATGATAAATCAACTAAAGAACATATTAAATAATAGTATTGATTATGATTACATTCTTAACTGGAAATATACTAGTAGATAAATTAAACATGTATTACAACAATGAAACCAATTGCACGGGAAACATGATACATCTAAATCCTGTGAAATATTTGACAAATGCTTCACCATTACATATCCTTCTTTTAGTTTTGGACCATACTCTTGTATAAAGGATAGCTTAGAGACTTCCAAAAACCTACATACCTATAATCCAAAACCAGTTGTTACAAAAGACAATTTTAGTTCTGGAGAAGTGTAGAAGTTACTGAAGGAAAAACAGATTTATGGTTCACAAATTCTATCAAAAGACAATCTAACTGATCATGATTCTCATCTTGTAAAAGTATTTCTAATCTAAATTTCAGGACAGATTGTCATATGTGTAAACTTGCACTTTTTGAGATAATGACCAACAATAACCATGAAATTCACCTACTAAGAATCAAAAAAATCTATGCGATAAAGTGATTGTTGAAGCATAAAGTTAAAGGTGAGTATCAATGCTAGAAACAGAGTTTTTCCATAAATCTGGAGTGAAAAAGTGTTGAAAGCGTGAACTCGCGAAATCACTACGAACTTACAAATCAGCAAAACCTGTGGTCACACCTTCCTTGCTCAGACGCAGTCGCCGCCGACAACACCGGCCACTATGGGAAGCCCTTCCGACTCAGACGAAGTCGCCACGCCCTCTACTCTCCTCTTCGATTTTCTTCCTCTGTGCGAAATCCAAGGATGGCTCTCTAGAAACATAAACTCTCCCCAAATGCGAAAAATATAAAAGATGGGAGGTTAAAAGATGAAAAAAAAGGAGTGAAATTCATCACATGGTCATAAAAATTTCAGAAACTTCTGTGCCACAATATGAGATCTATCGGGGTGCCAAATCAACATTCGAACATGTGATGTTGGGAACAACAAAAATACAGCACATGGGTATTAAAAAACAAAACAGAGATTTTCTAAAGAACAGAAGCAAAAGGTAGGATTCTTATTTTTCCCATTTTGGTGATCTTACCAACCAAAGATGAAAGGGGTGGTGCAGAGTCAATGGAGTGAAGGAAGGAGAGTGAACAGTGAGAGAAGAAGAAAAAGTGTACTCAAAGATAGTATTATTGACTAGTAGGTGTGGATTTTGGAGATAATTGATGAAACAAGTGTATGAATGAAAGAGTGAATCTGGATTTGTTGTTAAGTGTTGGCTGTTCCTACGACTTCTCGTATTCAGAGTTGCAACCTCGTCATGAGGGTGTGAGGAATAATAATAAGGATGCAGAATCTTCAAGCTGGTCTCATTTTTTCTTGCCCCATTTTGTACCCACATTAATGTGTATTTACCGTGTTGCATCAAACTTCACTGTTTCAGCCTCTGATTTTGTAACTTCTCTTGTTCTTTTCCTTCGTGACAAGACAGGATCAGAGTTTTAATAGAACAAAGCTTTAAAGCATTTTTGGAGAATTTTACTTTCAGGCTCTCATCAAAATTTAATCAGATTGTTTACACAATCTACACTAAGATTAGTAATATAAAAGACATATAAAATTTTGTAATTTTTGTTTGGGTATTTTAATATAATTTTACTTCATTTCGAATATTTTTTGCAATATTTGATTAAAATATACCTATGATTTAGATATGAAGCAATTTAATTTTGAAAGAATTTGCTTACTTTTCTTTTAATTAAAGATGATTGTACTTGTATATCTACTTTGATAACTTCCCTAGTTGTTTTACTTCGTTTAGAGGTAGGAAGAATATAACCAATGGAATTTAATTTTCAAAGCTATTAATGTAAAGTTTTATATATTTTTAATTCAACTAATTAAAATTTATGTTTGACAGATTTTTACTATTTTTATTATGAAAATTTAATTTTTCATTTAATAAATTGTAGTTGCGTGACAATAAAAATATATATTTTTTATTATCAATCTATGTTAAACTAATTCAAACTCGTTTATTTATTGGTAAAAATTCAGTATGAAAGTCAACACAAATTTTATAATCACATGCGGAATTTTGTGACTGTATAATAGAATAGATACTCTTACATTATCAGTCTATTTATATTAAATTCAAATAATTTTTTGTCAAATATTTGCTTATATTAATTTGAACATTTGTTAGCACCAATTTTAAGATTATTTATTATATTAAAATCATCGAATGTATAATAAAATACTTTTAATAAAGTTTATTTTTAATTGCTTAAAAGTCTACGATTAAAATTGATATAAATTTGCGATCCATTATACCTTAAAATCACTTTATTTCTACACCTGCTTTAATTTGTTAATACAGTTTTTTTTTTAAAAAAAACAATATTTCATATTTGTAATTCATGGACATGAGAGTTTCACCTTACCATGTGGATCAAACATTTCATACTTTCACAATAAAAGAAAAAGAAAAATAGTATTTCGTTTGTATGGTTTTGTTCAAATATCATGCATGTAAAAAACACATATAATAAATAATATAAGGTTAAATATAATATGGTTTGGTGTAAATTGAAATTAGTTTATTTTTTAAAATTTTGATTGAATTTAGTCGATTAATTTGATAAATGTATTAATTTAGTCATTTTATTCAAATCTTACTAGATTTAATTTTTTAACAAAATTAAAGTAAACAAATTTGATTTAAAAAATAAATTCATGTACTTTTAGAGTGGATAAGTTAAATTAAGAAGACTAATTCTAATTTTTATATGATAAAAACATATTTAACCACTAATATATTATTGTGATTTCATATTTTTTCTTATCTTCTTGTCATTTTCTCTTTTATTTTACTTTATTTGTAAAAATTACAAAAATGCACAAAACTTTTACTTAGATTGTATAGACAGGGGAGGCAAAAAAAAAGTATGCTTAACCTTCATTTCATTAATTAATTTTCTCTTAAAGAATAAAGTTTGGCAAACATATTGACAAACTATACATCTATATATCAACATAGGGCTCTCCTAACTCAAAATGGACAATTTTCGACAGTGACAAGTTGACAATTGCGTGTGACTTAGGTAATATATATATAACGCAATTTTTCATATGGTTTTTTTATTTTTTTTTCTTCTGTATTATTTTAGTTATTGGGTTAAAATTATATTTCGGTTTTAATTTTTGTAATTATTTGTTTTTGTTAAATGATAAGTTATTCTTAACCGACACATAAAAATTCAAATAAGACGTGTGTATATATATATATATATTTCTGATAAATGTTTATATTTTTCTTTTGATTTATTTTAAAATATTCGATAAAGTTTTTCTTATGTTGTTCATTAAGGTAACAAGATGTCTTGTAAGTTATAAATTAGTGATAAGTAAGACTAATACAAAATATAAAACTATGAAGTAAATATTGTCATTTTTTTTCCATTTAAATTTTTCATATAATAATTCTTTATCAACTTAATGTTCAATAATGAAACCTAAAAAGATATAGATAAATACATATTAGATTTTCTAAAAAAATTCAATTTTTGTTTTAGTTTTATCGTCAAATGAAAAACGTCAAATGAAAAATATGAAAATAAAAGAAAGAAACATCGCTTCACATTAAATTATTTTTCATTCAAATAAAGCACTCACACTTAGACATTTAGGTTATACTCAAGATTGTCAAAGTAAATAACTTACATATATTAAAACATACATAAATAACATAACAATTAAATATTATATGATATATCGTATGATGCCATAAATACATTTTTTTTATAATTGTTATTGTAATATTACAATTGTTATAATCAATCATATAATATATTACTTTTTAAATATTTTATATTTCCTTAATATTATTACCTTTTTATTAGTTATAGTATATATTATGCTCTGGTTAAAAAAAAGTTAAATATATTTTTTATTTTTACACTTAAACGTTGAAATTCATTTCTTTAAATATTAATATATTTTAGTCATAAAATTTTAAAAATTAATAAATACGGTGTTAATCTTTTTAGGTATTAAATGAAATTTAAAGTTAATATTCGCATTAGAATATATGAAACACGTTAAATAATTCTGATGTTACCTGAAATATTGTTTGATAAGTCTAACCAAATTTACATCAAAATTATATTCGATTATTTTTAAAGTTTGGATAATTAAATTTTATTAAAATTTAAAAAAAAATGATAAAATTTAGAGACTTAAAAAAAAATTGATGGACTTAAATTGAGGCCCAAGAAAAAGATAAGTAAAACATTAAAACCCTAATATAATCCATCCTAATTTGTATGAAAGGGACAAATGAAAGAAAATGGAAGAGTAGTGAAAACTTGAACACACAACGAGAACGTAGTGAAACTTGAAGTGATGAAAACTGACTGGGAAATGTTTGCGACCCGAACCGATCGGACTTTACCCGAAGAGTTTCAGTAACCCGGGCCAGTAAATATTCGTTTTCTCAGAAATCCAGAGCAAAACGACGACGCTCTACGTGTGAGAGACAAACATAGAAGGAAGTCCTTGCTCTAGCCACCACTGTAAGGCGACGTCGTAGGGGTGTGTTGTCGCTGCGCCACCATCTTCTTCAAACAATAAACACTCACCTTCCCTTTCTTGGAACCCTTAAATTTGGAGACCTAAAACTTCTGTTTTTTCAGGTAAGGTAAGCCCTCCATTGTTTTTTCATATTCTGCATACCTCATTTATTGTCATATTTTAGATTTCACAAACAAACAAACTATATCCCTGTTTAAGTGGCGAGTAATGTTAATTCTCGTGTTTAAATTGAACGGTGTGAATAATTTGTAAGAATTTTTTCGTTTTTTAAAATTTGTAGTGTTTGCGATCAGCAAAACCCCCAGGAGGATAGAAGTTTAGGAACATGATAATTCCGTGCTGTTAAAGAAGAAATCAAGCAAATTTAAAAATAACAGAATCATAGTGAGTTTTAAATTGGGTCCGATAACTGGAGATTTCTTTTAAGGGTACAAGCCAAGTTAAACAGATTACAGATGTAGTGTTGAAGGAAAAACTTTCATATTTCAAAACGTAATTTTTATTTTTATTTTTGTTTGGACTTGTCATTTATAGCATGCATTTGTGAAACTACATTTGTTTTTGTTCCACTACTTTTTGTTTGTGGTGTTTCTAATTGCTTAATGCTATGATTTGTATGGTTTGTATGATATTAATAACAATTCAGTCCTGTCTGGTAGAGCGATTGGTTAGTTTGTTACTTGATTGGTAGTTTACAAGTAGTCAAAATGATGCAGAGGTTGTTGCCTTTTTGGGATGATGATGTTTGATCTTATGTGATCAAGAATTGTTATGAACCCATTTTATGAATTTTGTATGAGTTATTTCAATTGATATGATTACATTTCATGATGCACCTATGAATTTAATTTTTTATCTACTAGTAAAAAACTCTTACGAGTTGAGTTATGAGTTTTCATTCCCTTTTGATCCCTTACAATTCTCGAGACATTGGGTTTCCCTTTGGTTCACAAATGGCCTATTTTGGTCGGGTCAGAAATTTTCATGTTAGTGTTATGGTTGCGCTATAATGGTTATTCAATGTTTGTGTTGGGATTGCCACTCTAAGAGGAAGAAATGGAAAGTGCAAGGGGATGCAAGTGTAACTCTAACATGTTTTTCCCGACAGTGAGGGTTTTGATATTTTGAAAAGTTTGTGCCTGTTAACTGGAGATTATATCCAAGATTAATGTATCATGTCCAACTTTACTAGAACATTTTCCTTCAGCTCATGATGTTTGATGACAGTATGATTTGCCAATGGTCTTATACTTACATTAGAAGAACCTCATGCATGATTTTAATTTTTTAAATCTGTGCAGTAACGCCATTTGATTTACTTTTAAGAGAAATGCTATATTATTTATTTTGGATTGAAGTTTTTATATAAATTTTTTGTTTATAGGAAAATACACATGGATTCATCACAAAACACAGCTCTGGGGGGAAATGGTGGGAGCGGTGGAAATGGGACATTGATTTCTCAAACTAATGATATGACAGCTTCTGCAGCAGGAGCTGATGATTCTATGCAGAAGCTGAACCAGGTCAGCAACTCAATTCAGAAAACCTTGGGCCTTATTCATCAGCTTTACCTTACAGTTTCTACCTTCAATGCTGCCTTTCAAATGCCTCTACTCCAGCGCATGTATTCTATTCTGATCCTTTTCCTGTAATGCTTTCTTTTTTCTTTGTTTTGTTTTTGTTTCATGTTCAAAATTAATCATATTTTACTTTAAACATCCCAGTAATGGTCTTGTGGTAGAGCTTGACAACATGGTTAAATTGGCAGAGAAATGCAACATTCAGGTTCCCATGGAGGTTGTTAAGTGAGTGATTTGCATTTGAATGTGCTCATATAGTTTTCTTTTGACCTAATATAGTTTATCTTTTTTAATTTTTCTCATCCGAGTTTAATCTTTTGCTATAGTCTAATTGATGATGGAAAGAATCCAGATGAATTTACCAAAGATGTTATAAACAGCTGTATTGCAAAGAATCAGATCACCAAAGGAAAAACTGATGCCTTAAAGGTCTATTCTTATTCTTTATTTTCATTACATATGAATTTGTTTCTGTTTGCAGCTTTATGTATTTAATAAGCAGTTTTAGTCTAACCTAGCATTTCTTTTTGGGCAGAGTTTGCGCAAACATCTTTTAGAAGAATTGGAGCAGAACTTTCCTGATGAGGTTGAAACTTTTAGAGAAAGTCGTGCTGCTGCAGCTGCTGTAAGTATTCCTTATTTGGTATTTTATTTCATTGAGGAACAGAGATTTAAAATGACCTTGCTATGCCATTCGTGTGCTCTAAGTTCACTGTAGGATCCTAGGATATCTTGATTTCTGTATTTTAACTTTACTGCTCTTCTTTTTGAAACTGATAATGGAAATAAATTAGGTCATGACATGACTAGTTTTATCTTTTCCTTAGCTTTACTAATCTTCTTTCCTTGAATTGCTTTTTGCATTTTAACTTTTATTCTTTTTGTATGGCCGTTGTTCTACATGCTGAACAAGTTTACATTTGATGCTCACCTTCTTCAACTCAAGTATTGCAAAATAATGAATAATAAAATGAGAGATTTATTAGTTTAGGAAGAAAGTAATACACATTATTTCGGAATGCTTTCTATTCCAAGAAACCAACTATTATGTTCTTTGACTGTTCTCATCTATTCTTTTTCTGTTCAATTATGATTCTTAAAATTAAGCAATCCCACTCAATTTAAAGAACCTTGGAGTTGACTTTTCTGCACATTTTGCACTGTATATTTTACATGGTTCATTTAATAGGACTATAGTAAATAGAAGCATGAAGAGACTATTTATATTGCTAAATTTTCTGAAAGTGCTGAGCAGGTTTAGTGAATTCAAGGAATTAATTAAGTATTTTTGTTTGTTACATAAATATTGGCCTTATTACATCGTGCAGGAGCTGAAACGTCAGGCACAAGCTCAAAGTGCACTGTCAAATGGAGATGTGAGGGTCAAATCAGAGCATTGAGTGATATGAATGTGCCTTTGCTTGTCTATAAATAGAATTCAATATTTCTGTTGTCTATAAATAGAATCAGAGCATGGAGATGTTGTCCTCTTTGTCTGTGTCTTGGTTAAATGTTGTAAATTTGATGACTCATTTTTGCTTACTGTTAGTTAATTGAATATCATTGTTGTCTTTTGATTTGTAGAATCATTGAACTAAACCAAAGAAATAGAGATTGAGAAACCAAAATCTCCTTAACACCAAACTCGAAGTTATACATTACTCGATGAAAAAATTTCTCTGTCACAAAAATATAAATTTGACTATATAGTAATTAAATAATTGTAGTTAATATAAAATTTCTCCGATATATAGAGATATCATTAAATGCACTTTTTTTATATTGTAATTTGAATGAGATGAATTGAAGTTAAATTGAGTGATTCACAATTCAACTCCATTGTTTATAGTTGGTGTATGTCTACGAAACATGTTGATTTGAACAAGCTCTATATATTGAGAAAGGAAATTGAAAAAAAGAAAGACAAATAAGAAATAAAAAGAAAATTCGTTTCACCTGGGAGAAGAAACTCATAAAGAGACACTGTCCAGAATAAGTTGTGGAAAATAAATACAATAATTGAAGAATATTTTTACTTTAGCATTGTTTCATTATAATATTTTAGAATGTACATTACACCACCAAATGCTTTAATGAACTTTAGGATATGATATAGTATTATTTTTGTTAACATTTGCATACACTAAATCAGTGACACAATTTTGATAGTTTGCATTAATGAATATGTTTTTTCTTGAATAGCCGACAACTCTTTTATTAATTTGATTTAGAATATAACTTTTATTGTATATTTTTTTATTTTTGTATAAAAAAGTTAGTTGTTTTTAAGGACTTTATTTATTTAATCTTTAATAATACAAATTCAGCTTTATTTCAATTTGTTAGTGGGACAATATGTCAAATAAAGAAAAGAAAAAAAAATGAAAACAAACATTACATTGAACCATAGTGAGAATGTTTTTCTTGGATGATTTTTATTCAAGTGTAAATATTGTTCACAAACTTATTGAAGTGACATTGTAGGATAAAGAATCACCTTGCTAGAATAAAAGATAATATCATTGTGTTTGTACATCTATTTCACATTATCTTAAAGTCATTTTTTAAGTTGTTAGAAGATAAGAAAAAAAATAAATAAAAGAAGCATTGCCGAAGTTGTTTTGAAGTGATAGAGTAATAAAAATGGAATATTGGAGTCATATGCTAAGAAAGGGGAAAAAGAAATTATAAAGCAAAAACCATGAATGATATATTAAAATAGAGAATTAGTGACTATAGACATTTGTAAATGCATACATAATCATGTTTTACAATTTAATTTGGCAAGAGGCTTCTTATTTGTCCAAGTGTTAAAATCCTTGTTGAATATAGAAAGGATTGAAAATCTTTTACTTCTCTCTTGTTAGCAAGGTTATCAATAGCAAAAAGGTCAAAATTATTCCTTAAAGTCACCTTATTTCTACACCTACTTTGATTTGTTAATGCATATTTTTTTAAACGAAAAAGACATTATTTCATATTTGTAATTCATGGACAGAATAACCCTACCATTTGGATCAATCATTTCATAATTTAATATTAAAATAAAATAGTATTTTATTTGTTTGGCTTTGGTCAAATATCATAATGCGATGCATGTAAAACACACAACTATAATATAACATAATATAAAATATTATTCCATATTTTATTTTCTTTTTTTAATCATTTTCTCTTTTATTTTGCTTTATTTGCAAAAATTACAGAAATACACAATGTTTAATTCCCTGTTATTTTGTATTAGACAGGAACGGCATAAAAGATTAAACGCAAAAAGGTATGTTTATGCACATAGTTTCATTAATTAATTTTGTGTTAAATTGTGTTCAGTAATACTAATAAATGTGTGTTGTGCTTGTGTGCGTGTTTTGTACACGTATAAAGGTGACCTATCACCTTTTTTAATATAAATTTGCAATTTTTCATATGATTTTTGATTATTTTTGCTTTTATTTTAATTCTTGGTAAAAATTATATTTCGGTTTTAATTTTTGTAATGTATTTGTTAAATGATAAGTTATTTGTTAACTGAGACATACAAATTAGAATAAGAAGCATAGATTTTATTTATTTATTTTATTTTCTGATAAATGTCTATATTTTTCTTTTGGTCTATTTTTTTCTTCTTATTTTTAATATTCAATTTTTTTTTTATGTTTTTGATTTAGGTAAGAAGACGTCTTTCAATTTATCAAGTTAGTGATTGAGTAAAACTAATACAAAAAATCAAACACTATAAAGTAAATATTGTCATTTTCCTCCATTTAAAATTTTCATCTAATAATTCTTTAAAAACTTCATGTTCAATAATGAAACCTAAGAAAGAAACACCCCTTCACATTAATTCCTTTTTTTTCATTCAAATAAAATACACTTCTGAACTTTTACTCCTATATTTACGTTACGTGTCAAAAGTCAATAATTTACATATATTAAAACATACATAAATAACATAATTAAATATTATATGTCGCTATAAATATTTTTTTATAATTTTATTATAGTATTATTATTAATTAATCATATAACATTTTATATTTTATATTTCACTAATATTATTACCTTTTTATTAATTGTATTTTATATTATGCTCTATTTGAAATATAAAAAAAAATTGTTGGACTTAAATTGAGGCCCAACAGTCCAAATTTGTATGAAACGGACAAGAGAAAGAAAATAGAAGAGTACTGAAAACTTGAAACGCAAAAAGTAGCGAAACTTGAAGTTATTTATGAAAACGGGCTAGGCAATGTTTGAAACATTATGACCCGAACCTATCGGCTTGACCCGACCAATTTTAGTGACTCGGACCAGTAACATTTGTTTTTTCAGAAGATCAAAGCAAAACGACGACGCTCTACCTGCTGTGATCGACAGAGAGACACAGAAGGAAGCCCTTGCTCTTGCCACCACTATAAGGCGACGTCGTCGGGGTGTCTTGCCACCGCGCCACCATCTTCTTCAAACAATAAACACTCACTTTCCGTAACTTGGAACCCTTAAATTTGGAGACCCAAAACTCTCTCATTTTTTTCTGGTAAGGTAAGTCCTTCATTACTTTTTCAGCATACCTCATTTCTTGTCATATTTTGGATTTCACGAACAAACAAACTATATCACTGTTTAAGTGGCGACTAATTTTGAAGTGTGAGAGGTGTTATCTTAAATGTATTCATATGTATGTTGTCTATGTGTACTATGAAGGTATAACTG
>Ga0214545_1010799_pt1 | contig 12994 bp, 11 predicted proteins | sample CNSS4metaG_FD_160064 | JGI IMG/M metagenome (GOLD analysis project Ga0214545, IMG submission 160064) | Root nodule microbial communities from cowpea collected in UCLA plant growth center, Los Angeles, California, USA - CNSS4 | ecosystem: Host-associated > Plants > Roots > Nodule | place: USA... | reverse complement strand
TGAGATTTGATCAAATACGTACAAGACAGGTAATACTTAAGGTAATTGCAAGTTTTTTGTTTTTAAAAGTTTAAAACTAATGTCTACAATTTGGTTTCAGTTCTTGTGGAGGCCTTACATTCAACCCGAAGTTAGTCGATTGATTGTGGTTGACATCCCTCCGGTGTCCAGAGCAACAGTACCAATAATTTGCTTCGCGATAGTAGAAATCCATCAGGCGGATAGGGTGATGCGTCAATTTGGTTTAAGACAAAACATTCCGCCTGAGCCGATTAACCTGGATCAAGTTCACAGGGATGACTTGAGGGGGAGAAACGACAGAGATTGGGTGGCGCATCATCACTAATGGATTGCAATTTGGAATGATCGACAAAATCGGATCATTCAAGGTACACCGTTCAGTGGAAACGGTCATTTGCGTGATGAAACACCGTATATGCAGTGGTACATCAACCACACTATCTGCTATATATCTCCATCAGAATCTTTCGACGATGAGGTTATTTATAATACATTTGTAGTACATTTGTTTATCATACATACTTATTCATGCCAATACCCATGTTCTTTATTTTACAGTACGACATATCACAAAAACCTTCTCAGCCTGCTTCACAACCCTACACTGCCCATGTTGGGTCTTCTCCAGATTTCATGCATCATCACCAACCCTTTTTCGGACAGTCCCCTATGGGTCAAGGTCAAATGTTTGGACATTCATATCCTCAATTTGGCAACCCATCAAACACCTCATTCCAACACATCCCTTCCTCATACGGTTTCTTCCCGCATCAGTCAACTTATGGTGCTGGTCCATCACATATGTTTGGAACCTCAACCATGACACCACCATCTGCCTATTATCCAGGATCTTCATCATCAATGCCATTCTATCCTCCGCCAATGCCTTCCCAATCACAACAAATTCCTCAAAATGTCCAAAGTCATCAAGATGAAGATGACGATGACGATGATGAACTACAACAACAACCACTAACACGTCCCAACAGACCCAGAAGAAGACATAGATGACTGTTTCATTATTTTCAAGTTACTAAATTATTGTATTTTAATTTTTAATCATTTAAAAAATATATTAAAGTTTATTTTTATTTTTATTTCAATTTATTATCATTTACTGTTAAAAAAAACTAAAATGAAGTCGTCATCCGCAAAGACGACTTCATTAACGTCAAACCAAAAACCGGCCTTCAACCGGATGACTTCATTTAAAAAAAAAAAGTGGAAACCGGCCTTTGGGAGGACGACTTCACCTTTAAAGTCGTCCTCCCCCTGACGACACGACCCAGTTTTACAAATAAAATTTCAAACGACTATTTTTTACAAATTCTTGGTCAAAGTGACCCCTTTTTACAAATTTCCCTGTGTATTAGTGAGATAACAATTTGCAGTGAGTGAGATTTTGGGTTGGGAGAGGTTTCATGACACATGAAATGAGAACTCAAAGGCTAGATAATCCATTCTCTTCTCTTTACTTTTTGGAACAAAACTTATTCCTTTGTTATATAATACCCAGGAGAATCGATTCTCCTATCTCATTTTACAACTAGAATCGATTCTATAGTCACCTAATACTAAGAGAATTGATTCTCCTTTCTTCCACTATACCCTAAAATTGATTTTCTTTTCATATAATATAAGTATAATTGATTTTCTTCTAGAGAGATTACACACGAGATTCAATTCCTCCTTTATTTTTACGAACGCTGCATGTGTTGTGTTGGTGTTTCTTCCTTGGTTTCCTTTGTGATTGTAGCTTTATGTTGTTTTTGTAGGTGGTGGTCTTGTTGGACATGGTGGCCGATGGTGGTGCTTGTTGTTGTTGTTTCCAATGTGTTGTGGTATTCGTGTGTTGGTAGTGCTTCTCTTCGGTTTTGGTGGTGGTGTTGTTGGTATCCTTCATGGTGTGTTCTCTTTTTGGAGTGGTGGTGTTGTCCCAGTTGTTCTCCATTTTTTATACGTCTTCAACATGTATGTGAATTGTAGTTTAGAAGTGAACTAGGTGTTAACCATAAAATTAGTAAAAGTAATAATTAGTTTAATTAGTCGTATGTTTACGCTTAAAACACATGGAAAACGTCTTTTTCACTCCTTGGTCATTTTATAAAAGAGAGTCTAGCCTAGCCCCTCTTATACAAACACGTTTTAAAACCGATTAAATTTTACTTTGTGAGACAACTTTTGAGAATATTTAGAAGGATTCTACCCTTACTTAGGTTCTGATCTTTGAAAATTTTTTCAAATGATTAATGCTTTTTATTCTTATCTTTTTTAGAGTCTCTTTCAAAAAGTAGGGTGTTATATGTGCTTTTTCCTTAATCATTTTCTTTGTTTCATTTTACAATTTATTATTTGTTTTTCTTGTTTTTCTTTAAGTTTCGAGGAAATTTTTCACCATGTATAATGCTTTTTATTTTTTCATAGAGTTTCTCTTCTCCGTCACCTCTTAAGTTTATTAAAGTTCTTCCTTCCTTTTAAAGATTACATCGACCTACAGAATGTAATTCTATTTCGTTAACGTGACCAAATAAAAATCGTAAAAATGATAAAATGTTAAATATTATATAGTATCATATCTGTCACATGACTTTTTTCCATTTTAATACTGACATGAAAATCAGGTTAAAAAGACTATTATATTTAAAAATTCGGTTAAAATTACAAACAAAATTTATACCATATCATTCACAAACCTAAAAAAAAATCAATTAAATCTTACATATAACATGTTCCATAACTTATGAAACAACTAAATTGTTATGATAAATCTTTTGTGAGAATGACACTATATAACAACTACTGCTTCCATAAACTGTTGTACACAACTAGAATTAAATATGAATTTCTCATCTTATTACACAGAGTTGAGTGAATCTGAGGAGCCTCCAATGTGGAACAAAAAAACACTACTTTTGCAGAAAGCATGGTATTAAACAGGAAGAAAGTTGAAAATGAACATGCTTGAAACATTAAAAGACAAAGGGAGTGAATCTTAAAATTCACATGCTTGAAACATATCTGCAGAGTGAATAGAAAAAGACAAAAACACAATCAAATATTAAATTTGTCGAAAGTGGGACCTAGTATATGGCGGTGGCGAGGACGACCGGTGCATTTATCTTCTCCCTGCGATTGGCCCTAAGGGAGTTTGGCAATTGATTCGAAAGCAATGAACCTTGAATCATCAATTTCAGTTCCAAGTGTTCAAGAGTTAGCATTTCAGAGGCCACAGAAAGTGCCACCAAGGTACATAAGAGATGAAGATGGTGATGACATCATTGGCCCTTACCCTTCTGATCCATCTCTTCGCGTACCCTTCATAGACATGGCAAAGTTGGTCAACGCCGACACACACCAACACGAGCTTCAAAAGCTTCTCCTCGCATGCAGAGACTGGGGGGTTTTTCAGGTACCACAAGACCTTCTTAGATAGTTATAGATCCTTGTGTTAAATGTTATATTCTCAGAGAAGTTAAGAACATAAGCCAAAGTTTGTATTTTTACCTGATTTTCTTCTTTTTTTGCCTTCAGCTGGTAAATCACGGAGTTTCAAATACTTCGCTTAAGAACATGGGGAATCAAGTTCAGAGATTTTTTGAGCTTCCTTTGCAAGAGAAGAAGCGATCGGCACAGAGACCAGGAAGCCTTGAAGGCTATGGCCAAGCATTTGTAACCTCAGAAGATCAAAAGCTGGATTGGAATGACATGATCTTTCTCAAATGCCTACCCATTGAGAACAGAAAATTGGATTTGTGGCCACAAAACCCTCCTGAATTTAGGTACATGAATAATAAAGCATTACCTTGGGATATTTGATCAGTTTAGCTGTTTCTTGTTCTTATTTTCCAATCTTGTTTGTTTCATTCAAGAAATTCTAAGGTGGAATTTGTATTCTAATGCATTTGATTATCAGGGAAACATTAGAGAGATATTGTGAAGATATAAGGGAACTTACAGTTGCAATTATGAAGTTCATTACTATGTCTTTGGGGATTCAAGATACACAGATATCAGAAAGTTTCAGAGAAGGACTATATGATATAAGGATGAATTGCTACCCACCCTGTCCAGAGCCTGAAAGAGTTCTAGGGATTGTGCCTCATGCTGACAATTCTGGGATCACTCTCTTGCTTGATTGTGCTGATTTTTCTGGGTTGCAGTTCCTCAAAGATAAAAAATGGGTCAATGTTGAGCCTATAGAAGGGGCCATTGTTGTAAACATTGGCCAAATTATTGAGGTTTGTACTTGTGACTCATTAGACAGCATTCTAAATAAGATCATCTCAGATAGTAATGACATCTCAGTTATACTAGCACCTCAAAACCTATTTTCACATCTCAGTTATATTGGCACCTCAAAACCTATAGATTCTTTGTCATTATATATGAAAAATTATTAGAAAGAAAAAGTAAAATAAAGAAATACAAAGCATTAGACAGCACATTCAATCATGGATAGATTGTTGGAAGTTTGTTACAGATCAATGAATGTTGCATGTTGATGTTGATGTTGCATGTTTTTCCATTATGAAGGTGATGAGCAATGGGATATACAAAGCACCTGAGCACAGAGCTGTAGTAAATAAGTGGAAGGAAAGGTTATCAATAGTGACATTCTGCTATCCAAGCCCTGATATGAACATTGGACCTGCTGAGGAACTTATAGGTGAAGGGAACGTAGCAGTATACAAGAAATTGACAAATGCAGAGTATTTCAGCAAGTTTTTTAACAGGGAACTTGATGAATCCTTTCTTGATAGTCTCAGAATATGATCAATGGTGTTAAATTTGTTCATCATTTCATTGCACCGTTCATATATAACTTACTATTTAGATCACATATTTGTACCACACACTTTCTACATAAGAATTCTAGAACGATTTATATACTGTTTTAAAAGAATAGGAAAAAGTTGTAGTTTTCATTTTCATGAAACATGTGAAGATTGACTCTAAACCATGATTGCTTATTGAAGATTACGGATCCTTATAGCAGTATTAAGACTATCTTCTAGTGTCTTAATGATTTTCTGTTACACTTCAGGTCTATATATAGTCTTGTTTAACGCTCTATATATGTTGTTCAATGCATGATCTTGTACTATTGTTTTCATTTACTTTTATTGTTACCACACCACAAATGGGAAGGAAGGAAAAAAGTCTAGAAGATTAAGAATTGAGGCAAGCCCACAAGTTTGATATCGAGAAGTTTTTGGTAATAACAACTTGGGTTAAGACGAACATGTGATCTTCTTTGTCATAACAAGATAATACTGACATTAATAATAAACCTAAAAGTGTCATATTTTTTGTGTTTTGGAGATAGTGCACTAAGAGAAGTTTGATTCGTTGTATATGACGAAATTTTAACGCATAAATTTTGTTTGAAGCAATAGTTGTATTCAGTGCAGAGGATAGAATCAAGAATAGTGTTGGAACATCATATATGTTTTAACAAGATTTTGAATGATCTTGAGAAGGGGGCTTCTCCTTGCACCCATGCACCCCAAATGCTTCCTTCAATACTCCCAAATGTCAGCATTCATTACGATTATACCCTTACCTACTTTGGTGGTTGACAGTAATTACAGAAATTACTGATTTGTGTTGCTTTTTACTTCTTCTGCTACGTTGCACCTCCAAATTTCTTCCCGTTTTGTTTGCTCTCCTTCCCTTTGCTCTCGTTTGGTCTCGCTTCCTCTTGTGTTCCCTCTTCTCCAACCATTTACAGCAAAAGCAAAAGCAATAGCAACATCAAAGCTATGGTCCCTCGTCTCAGAGTGTTAGTTCCTCTCAGTGTCTTAGTGTTGTTCTCACTTCCTTCTCAGTGTCTCAGTGGTCTTCTTCTTCAGTTCACACAACCAGGTTAGTGTTCCTATTTTAATAAATGCTGATAAATGTTTGAAATGTTGTTTGTTGATCTGTTTTATTTGTTTATGATGTATGAAATAATTATTGTCAAAACAGATATCGACATCCTCAGCAATGTTCATTAGAAGCGGATGTCCACATCCGTAATTGTATGCAAGTTTGTGTTGCAGATGTTGGCATCCACAACCTTTATTTTTGAAACTTCTGAAACGGATGTCGACATCCGCAATTGAAATTTCTGAAGCGGATGTCGACATCCGCAATACAAGTAAAATTTAAAAAACCTAAAACAGATGTTGACATCCGCAATTGAAATTACTGAAGCGGATGTCGACATCCACAATGCACGAAAAAATAAATAAAAAATCTATTACGAAAGTCGACATCCGCAATTGAAAATTCTGAAGCGGATGTCGACATTCACAATGCACGAAAGAATTAAAAAACTTATTACGGAAGTCGACATCCGCAATTGAAAAAGCGGATATCGACATCTGCAATGCACGGAAAAAAAAACTATTACGAAAGTCGACATCAACAATTGAAAATTTTGAAGCGGATATCAACATCCGCAATGCACGAAAGAATAAAAAAAAACATGTTATGGAAGTCGACACCCGCAATTGAAAATTCTGAAGCGGATGATCCGCAATTAAAAAAGTTAAATAAAAAACCTGAAACAGATGTTGACATCCACAATTTAAAATTATGACTCGGATGTCGGCATCTGCAATGCACGAAAAATTAAAAAAACTTGAAACGGATGTCGATATCCGCAACTGAAAATTTTGTTGCGGATGTCGACATCCGCAATACAATGTAAACAGATGTCAAGGTCTGTTGCAGATATCGACATTCGCAATATATTCTTTGTTTTTTTTTTCGTTTTGATATGTAGTTTTTGGATAAAATTTATGATCCATAAATTCCAGTAAAACTTGTATAATATGAATAAAGATTAATATAGTTGTTTTATAATTTTTTTTCTTTTCTTTAGTATGTTTGCATTAAAAAAATAAAAATAAAAAGAGGATGGTAATTTTGTTGACATGCTCAATATGTTTTTTTTTATTGCTTTGGTTCTAATGCATTTGATGAATTACTATTATTTATATTTTTCCTGTTTTTTATTTATTATAGGTCATTATAATTATGGGAAATCATCATTTTAGTTATTTGAATTTCTTGGATTTTCAAGTGGATTCTCAAGTAAACTCTAGTTTCGTGTCAGACTTTTCTGCTTTCGTTCATTGATAAATGCGAACAAGATTATACCTCTAAGTTTACAACTTATGATATATTCCCAACACGTGAAGATTTAGTTAAGTGGGTTAGAGGGGTTGCTTTTGATCTTGGATTTTTTATTATTAATCTAAAATCAAATAAATATAATGGACAACCGGGAAGAAAGACCTATGTATTATTAGGTTGTGAAAGAGGTGGAAAATATAGAAAATACAAATCTGATGCAGAACCGAGTTTATCTGGGACAAGAAAATGTGAGTGTCCCTTTAGATTGAGAGGAAAACACGTCTCTCAAGGGAAGGGATGGATGTTGAACGTAATATGTGGTGACCATAATCACAATGTCTCATCTACTCTAGTTGGTCACCCCTATACAGGTAGGTTGAAGTCTAGTGAACACTTGTTGCTTGTTGATATGATTAAAAGTCAAGTAAAACCTGCAAATATACTTCTCACTCTCAAAGAAAACGATGAGTAGTATGGGAGACCTATGTTCGTGTTGGGATGGAATTCACAACGTTATTATCTTGCAACATAACGAAATAAAGGCATCTTTCAAAAAAAGTCTTAATCTGATGAGTGGCTCTTACAAGGCATTGAGTTATAAAATATTAGTGGGATATGTTTCTAAATTTGCCTTAGGACTCCTCGCTCTATAGTTAGAAAGAGTTAAGAAAATTGGATTTGATACTAGTTGTTATGGTTGCGTTCTGAGACAGACTTATGGTCTTCCATGTGCTTGTGAATTAACATGATATGACCCTAGGATGATTCCTCTGCAAAAAATTCATGTAATGTGGACTAGGTTGACCTTCTTAAATGTGTCCTCTTTACAACCCGAATGACAATTATCTATTCAAAGGGAGCTTGATCTGATGCTCAATCATTTCAAAGAAGTTGACATTGCAGGAAAAGTGACCATCAAACAAAAATTACTTGACATAGTTTGCCCTTCGATGACATCGATGTTGCCGCCAGTGAGTAAAATTAAAATGAAGGGTGCACCTAAAAGTCATCTTTCAAAGAATTCAACCAAGCGTGACCCCTTATATTTTGAGCATGTTGAATCTAAGGTAAATCTACTATCCAGATGTAGATGGTCGTCGTCCCCAAACTCTACGTCCTCCTTTACTCTCTTCCTCTTCTGTTGCATCACGAGCTATCTATAATAACTCATGCGTGTGATCCCAAGCAATTGTGCCCTCACTAACATCTATGTAATCTATCATCCGTTGAAGATCGTTGACAATGCGTTTCATGGCATCCTGTGATAATACCAACTTAATGTCAAATATTCAACTTAAGTTACTAATAATATGAACAAATAAATTTCTAACATACCAATAAACTAGAAGATGATGACTATGATGTCCTCTGAACTGGCATGTCATCTGGCAAATTCCGATGAAGTCTAGGTATAACCACAAGATTGGTCACTCGTGCTCAACTCCGCATACAATGTAAGGATGGGAGACCCTCCTAAATCATTGCAAATATCCATCCACACATGAAAATGGAGCTGACGCAGGGACCACCTGAACTACGACATATTGGTCATAGTATGTCCACCGATCATCAATAGTAACAAAGTCCACCAACTGGACTCTAATATCAGTTATACTGGAAGTAACGCGTCCAGTGACATAACGTGTTGCATGAGGTTCAGTCTCCACATATGTATCACGTAACTGCTTCCTTCCCAATGCAAGAAAGTGCTCATATATCCAGCTCTATATCAAATAACATTTTATTTAACTATTGTGATATAAAAGAAAAAATAAGTAAAATATTAAAAAAATGTAATATATGTGGGTACTTGTAAAATAAGTAGATATTCAACTAATTGTTTTGTATTTGCAAAGCTAGCATCTCCTAGCTGCTCATAAAAGTAGACAAGAGTAGCAACTTCCCAAGCATATTTATGGCAAGTAGGGAGATCTCTAAACAACTCCAAGTATTAGGTTCAAACAAAGTGGCGCTTTTATTAGCAAATATGGTGCACCCTACAAGGTGCAAAAGATATGCTCATGCAGCAAATTCCCATAGTTGGTTTTCACAATAGCTGTTATAGAGGTCTTTCAGCCAGCTAAGTCTAACATGTGCACCTCAACAATGATTTAACTCATCGAAAGTCATAGCCCGATCAACACCAAGAAATGTCATCATAATCTGAATTGAATCTTCTTATTCAAGAGGTTTAGTTGGGCAAAACTCGCCGGTGATAGGAAGATGAATGAGCGACCAAACGTCATCTAAAGAGATAGTTATCTCAACAAATGGTAGATGAAAACTATTAGTCTCAGGATGCCATCTCTCCACGAAACCCAAGGGAGAACAAAATTCAACATAAAAGGGAGAACAGAAGGGTGAGGATGTCCAAATCTTTTCACTTTTTTAGTATGGGAGACTAGTTTCATAACTCGATCCTAAGAAAAAAGAAACATAAAACAACATAACAACAAAAAATAAAAGATTTATAAAAACTTCTTACTAACCTGACCCTCCCATATGATACGTGCGACATGATCCTCGTATCGAGTCAATAAAGATGTATCAAAGGGACTACTTGGAAATCCTGCACCACTATTACCAATCCCCTGCTCCTGGTCTTGAGCAACATCGGAAGCCTCGTGTTGAACAACATCATCCTCAACAACATCAGCCTTGTGTTGACCCCTTCTACGAGCTAAAGCGGCCAGTCTCCTCCGTGCAGCACCCTGTGCAGAACTCTCAAGTGCATCGTGTGAACCACGTCTAGATAAAGAACCTCGTGTCCTAACCATATCTATAAAATTGAATGATTCAAACATTACACATAATCAAACATAAATAAAAAAATTTGGTAATCACATTCGCAATTTCACCAATCCAGTATTACACAACATTCCACAATAAGATCTATGACATTTATGATACATTAAAAAACTCACTACGGGCATTAAAAAAATATTTAAATGAAAAAAAAAACGAAACAGATGTCGACATCTACAATTTGAATCTATGAAGTGAATGTCGACATCCGCAATGGCCAAAAATTGAAAAAAAAATGAAACAGATGTTGACATCCGCAATTCAAATTTTCAAAGCGGATGTCGACATCCGCAATGGCAAAAAAAAAACAAAACGGATGTCGACATCTGCAATTCAAATTTTCAAAATGGACGTCAACATCTGCAATGGCAAAAAAAACGAAACGAATGTCAACATCTGAATTTCAAATTTTCCAAGCAGATGTCGACATCTGCAATGCTAGAAAACGAAACAAAAAGGCAAAACGGATGTCAACATCCGCAATAAAAATCTCTGAAGCGGGTATCAACATCTGCAATGACCAGAAAACGAAAAAAAAAGTGAAATGGATGTCGACATCCGTAGTAGAAATCTCTGAAGCGGATGTCGACATCTGCAATGATCAAAAAATGAAAAAAAAATGAAACGGATGTCGACATCTGTAATAGAAATCTCTGAAGCGGATGTCGACATCCGCAATGGCCATTTTCAGAAGAAAAAAAAAGTACAAAACGGAACTGGACTATTTGAGAAAAACAGAAAATGTATTAAAACATCAATTTTATGCTCAAGCATGGATATGATCTATTGCACAAAGTAATCATTCATGTGAACATATATAATGAGATTCATGTGAATAACTTACTAGACAAATTTACTTTACTAGAGGCATATGTGTTGAGGTTGCGCTGCTACTGCGAGACAAGGGTTGCGAGGCAAGGCAATTGTGATGCGAATGGAAGAGGAAGAGGAATATAATGGAGGAAGTGTGTCGCGACAGAGAAAGGGAAAAGGGTTAGGTTAAAAGGTGTGCAGGGTCTGGGTATTAATTTTGGGTGCAGGAGGTGGGTGGGTATTCTTTGGGTGTGCAGGAGGTGCGTGAGAGAAAATTGTTTCTTCTTTTACTTTTACTGGGGGCAAAGATAAAATTTTTAAATAATTTTTGGGGGTACTAGAGAAAGTTTTGGGGGTGCAGGGAGAAGCCCCCTCTTGAGATATTGAAGTGAGGTTCAAAGATGAAGATAACACTTTCCCACTTCTAAATGTTTTGTCTACTCTTTAGATCCAATGTTTCCATGTCTATAGTGATGGGCTTATGGGGTTGGGCAACCTACTTTTTCTTTAGGGAAATTATTAGTTTTGAAAAATTAAAATTAAAATTTTCACTAAATCAATCGATATAGACATTTGTGGGATGGGATGCTATAGTCAATGGTCTTTATAATCCAAACATCTTGTGAATGGCATTGAAGAAAAAAAAACATGAAATGATTTGAACCAAATTGAATAAAGGGAAGCATTGCAAAGCTAAGAATATAATAACTTTTGTATTGAAACTTGATGATTTTTTTTAGTGTGGGACACTTCAAAGGTCATGAAGGAACCATTATTATGAAAAGGATAAGAAAACATACACATTAAGTACGTGAGATGTGAGATGTGAGATGTTTAGGGTGCAAGAAGGTGAATTCATTCCCGATGTTTAGTAAGGATTCACACATATCATGCATTATTTAGATGGACAAAAATCAAATTTTTTTAATCTGATCCATTTTTGCTCTAATGCAATCTATTTAAGATCTATTTTATAAAATAAATTAATTCATTTAAAATTTATTTTATTCGATCTGAATTTCGATCTGTCTACATTTTATATATTTTTAAAATTGGATATCTGTTTTTTGAATTCAAATTTTCAAATATGGAAAATCTAAAATATCCAATCCAATTTTCAATCTAAATTTTTAGTTGGGTTAGACTGATTGGTTTAGGCCAAAGGTCAAGACAAGTACCTCTTTCTTGGAATTTGGTCGAATCGATTTTGATCAAAATTCGAGTGAGTTAGTTCTATTAGATAAGTTTTATCTTTTATTTCAAGTATTCGTACATGTTTACACTATTTTTTAAGTTTTGTTAATATAATATTCAATATTGTTATAAATTGTGCAGTCGGAAAGGCCAAATCTAACCTTTTGGATGGTAGGATTTCTATTTAGAATATTTGTATTTATAAAGGATTTATATTTATAAATACATTTTTTATATTTTTTACATTTTTTACATTTTTTAGTGATTTGAACAAAATTGCAGGCCATTGGTAGAACCAATCACTTAAGTTGATGGATTAGGAATAACTTTCCCTCCGCGTCTATGGTTACATAAAGTAGTAAAATGACTACGGAATAAAAAATATAAAAATGAGTTAACTTTTAAAAAAGGGTTAAATATATTTTTGGTCCCTCAAGTTTCAGCGAAATTTGAAATTAGTTCCTCATCAAAACTTTTGACCAATTTAGTCCTTCATCTTTCAAAATGCGTGAATTTAGTCCTTTTAACCAAATTTTGTTAAGTTTATCTGACGTTTCAAGCGCATTTCATGATAGTATTTAAGTTAACATTGAAGCAAAAATATGTCAAACAGTGTAAATAATTTAAATACTATCATGAAATACGCTTGAAACGTCAGATAAACTTAACAAAATTTGGTTAAAAGGACTAAATTCACACATTTTGAAAGATGAAGGACTAAATTGGTCAAAAGTTTTGATGAGGGACTAAATCTAAATTTCACTGAAACTTGAAGGACCAAAAACATATTTAACCCTTTAAAAAATTATAAAAATGAACCAATCATACTTTAAAGAACGACTTTAGATATTATTTTACAAACACCACTTTTCTTGTAAAATACAATTTCAAATTTATTTTTTTTAATTCTAAAAGTATTGTGCTTTACTTTTATTATATTATAAAAGAAACCAAAATGGTATAAAATATAGCTTTCAAATTGATTCTTTTTAATATGGGGAAATAAACTACTTTTATATATATATATATATATATATAT
>Ga0214545_1010798_pt1 | contig 12996 bp, 7 predicted proteins | sample CNSS4metaG_FD_160064 | JGI IMG/M metagenome (GOLD analysis project Ga0214545, IMG submission 160064) | Root nodule microbial communities from cowpea collected in UCLA plant growth center, Los Angeles, California, USA - CNSS4 | ecosystem: Host-associated > Plants > Roots > Nodule | place: USA... | reverse complement strand
TTTATTTATATTTTATATATATATATATATATATATATATATATATATATATATATGTATGTATATATTTACAATACTACATGCATCTTATATCAATACCGTTTAGTACATTTTATATTTTCTACACTAGAAGATGGAGGAATGTTATTTATTTATTGTTTTCCCCTCATATACTAGCTTTCAAATAGGTGGAAGGAAAATGTTATGGATAGAGTTCACTTGGACGGTTGGGGGTAAATAGAAGGTAACTCCGATTTGTCCTTCGATGACAATCGGCGCGTTTGGAGCAGAGAGAAAAGTAATGGTAGAGTTTTCTATTCCCTGAAATGTTACTGAATTATTCACTGCATTGGTTTACCATGCATTTCCCGGAAAAATAGCCACAATGTCGGCGGGATCATGCATGTTGGGAGCAACCATCTATGATAAGGTTATAAAAATTGATTTTTCACACACAATCATAAAACAAGGAAGTGAGACAAATATCACATAAAAAAATACAACATATCATAATAAGATCAAATAAAATGAAAATTCTCCCAAATCCATAAAACTGGATTTTATTATACTTTATAAAGATATTAATTAATTTTGTAGTGACTAGTCAGGATAAATGAGATCATGGCCAACAAAGTAACTCAAGAACATCTCATCTTGAGTAATACTAACTCGTTTAAATCTCCAAGGTCATGCCTCCAACTTCAATAATCAAATCTTTATTTATCATAAATTTTATTTCAATATTAAACCATATAATTATATAAATAAATAGATAGGATCAATGAATAATTAAAATAAATAAAAAGGACCAGTACATAACTAGAGATAAATATAAATAAATAGATGAGAGTAAATATAAATTGAATAAATATGACTAGTGCATAATTGGAGATGAATATAAATAAATAAATAGGAACGAAAACTAAATATAAATTAGAATGAGGTTAGGGACACCTCACTTATAGAGATAAAAATAATTATGAACAAATAAAAATATTCAAAGTAAAAAAAATAAAATGATAGATGTCTCCTCCCCTTGCCTTATTTACGTGAAAGATATACCAAAGTTGTATTGAGACTTTAATGATATATTTCCTTCTTTTTTTTGTTGCACTCACACCACCTATTTCTTAATACCGGATGAACTTGATTTACATCACTAAACTCTCTTTGTTTTTTTTTTCCTTTGTCACATTCTACCACTTTTCACACTTTCACTCCATTCATCTCTCATCCCTATTTATATGTATTAACGTAATCATTACATGTAGTTTAAATTTAACTATATTTTATAAACACTATTCCCTTAGGTTTGCTTTTAACATTTGGTTCCAGATATTTTTTCTTTTGCATTAATGATCATCAGAATAGATAAGAATTGCACTTACCATGTGCACACTAGTGCATTTCAGACTTTTTACATCGCAGTATATGCCTCAGTTCTTGAGCAACCGAAGCATATAAACATGCGGTGGCATTTTTGCAATTAAAGTCAACTTTTATGCCTCGGTTGTGATTTTAACCGAGGCATATAGCTTCAAAAAATGTTACAATTCTCGATGTTTTTGAATTTGAATATTATAACGTAACTTTATGCCTCGCTTACTGTTTAACCGTGGCATAATACGATTTCTGCTTCAGTTACTTTTCACTCGATGCAATTAAGTTGCAGTATTTTTTTTTTCATTTACCTGACTGAATATGCCTCGGTTCTAAATAACCGAGGCAGTAGGGCTTCGTAAGGTTAAAAAACCCTAAACCATTTCATTGCAGTGTTGTCCCTTCTTCTTCTTCTTCTAGAACCCAACCACTACGCACCATCCATTCTGCTTGCATATGCCACCGCACCATCATTGCACCGTCGAAGAGGCCTTTTCGGCGTCATTGCTTCCGTTGAATCTCGCAACGACGTTCCACAACCACTGCGCCTGCCAATCATTCGTTCCGCCTGCACCAACGATGTGCTGCCGCTGCACCATCGAAGAAGGTGTTCCACCGCCGTTGCCATTGCCTCCATTCAATCCCACTCCTTTGTTAGGGTTTGCATCAGATTCCCCCAATATTTATTGTGTGTTCTACTTTCATTAGATATTGTTCAACATGACTCAAGATGAAACCTGTTGTGGATGAACGAAGAATAATCTTGGTAGTTCTGTGCCAACTGCACATTTTGAAGGTGCAGATGTGAAACTGGAACCAATTCAGACCTTCATTCCACCAAAAGATGGTGTTTTTTTCTTGGCGTTCACCAACACCAGTAGCGATGTGGGGATTTATGGTAACTTTGTCCAGTCAAATTATTTGATTGGGTTCGATCTAGAAGCAAAACCGGTCTCTTTCAAGCCAATAGATTGTACCAAAAACACATAGAATCTCAAACAAAATAATGTTTTCATGAAGTTTTAGTTTGCTTCTTTGTATACAAATTACATTGAAGAAAATAAATTTTTGTGTTTGTTTACAGGGGAGAAGTTTGATGGTTTCAAAGATGCAAGCACCAATCTGAGTTCCGTCCTTCAGAACCACCGCAATTTTCACCATCTTTGCTACCACACCACCAACACAATCAGTGGTCACAACCGGAATAGTAAGTTTCAGTGGTGCTTCTGCTGATTTTCTATGCACGTAAACAACTGACATATTTAGCACCCCGCAATCTCGCAGCGACATATTGAGTGTCTGTGTGAAGTAAGGAAGAAGAAGCTAAGAAAAAGAGAGGAATCAATGGTTGAAAGAAAGGTCGGAGATTGTTGCTTATTCCTTTGCCGTTACAAGGCCACATAAACCCAATGCTTGAACTGGCACAAATCCTTTACTCAGAGGGTTTTTCTATCACCATCATCCACACAACTTTCAATTCCCCACACCCTTCCAACTACCCACACTTCACCTTATCCTATGTAACATCCCATCAGGATATTACTAATTTAATAAAATAAAATAAAGTAATTAATTACATTACATTTAATAATACCTCATTTCTCAAAACACGGGAAATTTAAAACTTTATTAATTCATTAATAAGTCCATAATTACAAAACTGCAAGTATAGTCAAAATATTCCATGAGCCTTTACAACCCATTTCAAATAACATAAAGAAAACATAAAGAAAAAGATCCCATGATCATCCCCTCCCTGCAGCTAAGCCTCACCAGCTCCACCTGCATTATCACCTGCTCACGTGTACCGCATACACGATCATCGCCAAACACAAGCAGATAGGGTGAGCTAAAAGATGAAACACACAAAAATATACCAAGCACATATATACATGTATAATCGATAAAATAATACAACAATAACACAAACTCTTTCCTTATACCGCATGGCCACGACCATATATAATATCCTTTCATTTCCCACATAACTTACTCGATTTCCATCACATGGCCACTACCATGTATACCGATGCACCTCGTGGAAGACTCGTTACCTTCCTTCCACATGGCCACAACCATGTTAGCATAGTTCTACATCTTCTATTAAGTATCTCAAGGCGCCTTGTTGCCATACCTATCGGTCACAACCGATAGAGCACGTGCGAAAACCATGCTACGGATCACACACCGTAACGCTAGGTGGAGTTCCCAAATACGGTCATAGTCCGTAACGTCCCAGGACTACCAAACTCGTCAGTGAATCACTGAGGAGGGCAATCCATCCGGACCCATCCGTACTGGCCACAACCAGCACACTCACACCGGCACACTCGTCAACCCAAGCCACAACTCAAGGTTCCTCGTGTTCATCCGCTATCCCGAGCCACAACTCAAAGGAAGTCTTCCGAGCCCCAACCCATATAATGCCACGTGCTTAACCCCTATCCTGAGCCACAACTCAAGGATACGTTCCGGGCCACAACCCATGGAACACCAGCAAGCTCACCATCGAGATATCTTAGAAGCCTTATAGATCGCACATCACCATTCAAACTTCAATCAATCCAATACTACAAATTTTTTTCTTCTAAACCTATCATCCATCCCCCCTGTACTTAAACTTCCATCTCTCGCCTAAGCATTCCAGTTCATCTCGCTTAGGCTAGGTTACCTCGCCTGAGCGAGCACTATACACAAAACCAACCACGAACCCTCACTTAGGCGAGTCACACTCGCCTGGGTGAGATCACGTTTCGCCCAAAACTCTCATCTCTCGCTTGGGCTGCGAGTTAAACCCCCATCAGAATGCTCTTCGAACTCTCGCTTAGGCAAGAGACTCTCGCCTGAGCGAGACGCATTTTCGCCTAAACAACAAACCCCACTTGCACGAGATGCACAACCAAACACTCGAGGCATACACGGATTCTCGCTTGGGCGAGTCACACTCGCCTAAGCGAGATGGTCTGTCGCCCAAGACCGCCTGAGCGAACTGCTCGAGTAGAGAGAGGTTTATGAGTTCCTGCATGTCTCGCCTAGGCGAGCCTAGCTTGCCTGAGCGAGAATTGCAGGTTTTGGCACTGATTCACGCACACACACACACTGCACCAGAGACTCAAAACATGAATCAAAACATACCAATTCATTCAGCACCCTTTCATTAGACATATGAGTACATTTGGACACGAAAATATGCCACAACCACCCAACCTTGCATAATCACAGAATATACAGAACCCAACCCCAATATATACATACATTTAGGTCAAATTCCAATGAAATAGTACCCAAAACCCACAACCCCAATTTCCCTCATGTGCAGCACGAAATTCAGGCACAACTTCATCAAAATCAATCAAGACAATGCAGCTAAGATAGAATTTTGGGTTCAGCTCCCCTAACCTAAAAAATCCCTTGCTTAACTTCTGAAATTAGGAAATTCCTTTTATCACCAAGAGCTTGCCTTATCACCACTTCAATTACCCCTATCTAATTCTCTCAAAATTCTCTATTTTACCTTGGATTCGTGCACCTCACAGAGCTATCTGAAAACAGCCTCTCAAAACCCTTTTCCTCTCTCAAATTTTACCTTTTAAAGGCCCTAATGCTAGGTTAATGCAAAAAATAAAAACGAAATTGGGTTTCATGATGGAGTTAATTGCTATTCAAGTCCATTAATAATTGTTTTCTTTTAAGCAAAAAGGGTTAAATTTGACTCACCAAGGTTCAAACCCTTGACCTTACCAAAGCCAAATCAAAGCTAAACCACCAAGCCAATTAATGTTTCATGTCAATTCACACACATTTACCATCATGTTTTCACCCAACACGACCATGCATAATTTTAAAATAAAATAAGTCAACCAACACACCAATAACACTCATAAGACTCAAACCCAAGTCCTTTCACACAATTAAAATACTCTTAACCACTTAAGCTAGTACTTTTCCACGTCATACCCATTAGAATTTAATGTCATAAATAAGCTACCTACCCGCATTTATTAATTATTTATTTATTTAATTAATTAAATTTCGCGGATCTTACATCCTACATCCAACACGCTTTCTCTCAGACTCAATCCTCCATTCCCTTGAACTTCCTCCTCGAACTCAACGTAAAATGTGTGGAGGCACTTTGTTTTAATGCCTGATATGCCTCAGTTGTGGCACACCAGAGGCAGTAAAGCTCTGACTTATGTTTCGGGTGTCTAAAGAACCGAAGCAATAAAGCTTAAATATGCCTCGGTTTTGACGGTTTTGAACCGAGGCATAAAGAACATCTTTTTTTACCTCGTTTATATTTGCTTCGGGTGTTAAACCGGTGCCAAATAGCCAAAATAACCGCGGCAGAAACCCTTCCTTACACTAGTGGCAACCTTATCACTCTTTTTTTTATTAATTGTATAAACTAATAATTATGTTAAAATAAATTTATAGTATATATACAATGTTATTAGTTTACGTTACTGAATTATTTGATAACAGTGACAATGTTATACAGATGTTAGCATTTAAATTACTTTTATAGTTAAAATAATTAACGCCTATATAACCAAACATGTAGTGTAAAGTTATTATTAATTAATTAGTCCTCTATATTTATAATTTCCTTATTTATATGCTTACAAATTATTATTATAGATATATTGTTATTTTTAATAATAATAATAATATTTTTTTAAATTATATATATATATATATATATATATATATATATTGTTTTATTTTATTTTTGGATATTACAATTAACGTGACTTAACATTAAAATTTGAACACTAAATATTTCAAAACGTTGAAAAGAAAAAATATAACTAAATAATTAATTTTAGTTTTAAAATTACAACACCTAAATTTATCAACCATCCCTGTAACAAAATCTAAATCTGATTTCTAAGTACTAATTCACTAAAGGACCAAAACGAGAGATGATTAGCATATTTAAACATTGTGATTATCAAAACTAAATTATTTTTTTTTTGTTAATGGTTTTGGCAGAGGAGTGCGTGAAACCCTAACACAGTGTTCGTATGAGCGATTTGCACTGTTGAACCAAATTTGAGAGAGCGAATTTGATGATTCCGAGCGTTTGTTTTCGATAATTTCAAGAGATATGCGAGAGAGTATTTGGGGGATGGATGGATTAATCCATCCCCTCAAAACTGCGAAGATAGTGCATATGGTTTGGGCAAATGACGAAACTACCCCTTTGCTCTCGTTTCCATGCAAGTAAAGCACATGCCTTGCATCTGCCAGATTCCTTCTTCTACTGAGATTTCTGACCAATATTTCCTGGTCAACTGAGCAAGATTCCGTCTTGCATTGTTTATTTGTGGAAGATCAGTTTAAAATGGAAGCAGCAGTGTGATTGTGAATGGTGGTCCGGCTCGGTGGTGTTTTGAGAGGTGAGTTATGGTGTGTGTGTGTGTGTGTGATTCTTGAGTCCAATGGAGGGAGAAGAAGATGAGGTGGGCGAGGAAGAGGATGAAGGGGTGGCTGTGGTTGCACGAGGTGGTGGCTAGGTGGTGGTTGTGGTTGGACGTGGTGGGGTGGTGATATGCACCAGTTAGCTAACCAGTGTTGTAGTGTGTTGAGTGGATGGACCAGTTACGTAACCGGTGCCTTATTTATAAAGGGAATGACATCGGTTACGACATTGGTGTCGTTGGGTATTTATTTATTTTTTGACGTTTTGTTTTGTTTTTTTTTGCAGGTGAAGGAGTTGCTTGCAGACGCAGGAGTCGTCGGAGTTGCCAGAGGAACTGTCTGTCTCCACTGCTGGTGAAGGTGGTTGTAGTGATTTATTCATTTTGCATCATAACAATTCTTCAAAAAATTTGTTCAAAGATACCAATTGCAGAAAAAATAGTTCTTTTGTTATTTCCTACACTTGTTTAACGAATGAAATTTTGAAGACTGTTGTAGTGCAAGCAGGAAACACACAACTAAACTCTCCAACTAAAAACAACACAACACTCCAACACACGTTCACCACAAAAATAAGTACAAACCCTATTGTAAAATCCTTGGAGAAAGAAAAAGGCAAACTATAAAAAAACGAAAGCCTGCTAAGTAGTGACGATCAGGGGAGCGGAAACCAAAATAGGAGAACTCAAACGAAACAAAGAAGTAAGAAGGCAGCGGCATTGAAACTGAAAGCGCGAGAATAGGAAGGTAAACGAAATTCAAGAAACAACAACCATGAACATTAGACAATTACCCTTACAATTTGCAGTGTCAGGAGATCGTTTTTAATCATACATCGTACATTAGTGATTAAATTATTTGTTCATGTCAATATATATTAAACTTCTTAACAATAAAACTAAGAAAAAAATTAACATTTTATTCTAGTATTTTTTTACATTAATAAAAATTAATCATTTTAATTTAATTTAAGAACATCAATTAAAAGAATCCATTTCTTTTTACACAAGGGTATTATGGTAATTTAATAATTATATTTATTTTAACAATTAATTTTATCTATTACATATCAAATCTCTCACTAACTTTCATAAAACTTATCTCCAAATCCACTCACTTTACTCTTTAAATCACCTAAAAAAACACAAAAATTCATCCACCAAAATCTACACAAATTCATCTTCACACTCTCCCTTATATCCATTCTGAACAAAGCCTAAAAAAACGACTATTAGATAACACAGTCAGATTTCTACATCCGAAAATGACAAAATGGAAATTATTTTATTCATGGGATGCAGAACAAAAAACACAATACATGCAGGGAGAATTTGCCTAAAAGGTGAGTAAGGTGCCTTTCATTCAACGTAATCCTTGGTCCAATAAGATGAAATGATGGCTCGTTTATGTTTGATGGGTATTGGGCCTGACGGCCCATAATATTTCAACTTTGGACCCACCATATGTCATGGAACAGAGATCTAGGTGTGGGACAAAAGGAGCATCACTAACATCACACAATGATTCTAGCGAAATTTGGATTTTAGGTTAGGTTTAGTTTCCCTCTACAACTTAAATATATTATAGGTCCCAACTTTTAAAAAGGTCATAATTTTATAAATTATAGTTAATTTTATTTTTTTTATAGATGTCATTTAAATGATTAATGAAAGTAAAGAGTAACTGTTATATATCACTTTATAGTCTTTTAATATATTTTTAACTTTTTTAATTTTAAAAAAATGTTTATGTGTCAAGTTATTATTGTTATTCCGTCCCAACTTGTTAGTCCAAATTTTCGTTATTTTTATGCAATTCCGTCCCACTTTTCTCCTTCTCCAAATTGACCAAATACAATTTTAATATAAATATTATACTGAAAATTTTATTTTTATTAAAATTCACACTTATATTAAATATTTCTTTCATTATTTTTATACAAACTTAACTATTTTTTTGGAAGGAAATTATTAGATTTATGTTTGATTTTTGCTACATGTAAAAAATAGGGTTAAAGTTAGTTTATAATTAGAAGGAAAATTCTTCATTATTTTTAAAATTATAAGAAAAATTCTTCATTGTTTTTAGAAGAAAAATTCTTCATTATTTTTAAATAATAAGAAAAATTCTTAATTATTTTTAAAATCAGAAGAAAACTTCTTCATTATCTCTAAAATTAGAAGGAAAATTCTAAGACTAGAAGAAAAAATCTTCATTATTTTTTAAATGATAAGAAAAATTCTTAATTATTTTTAAAATTAGAAGAAAAGTTCTTCATTATTTTTAAGATTAGAAAGAAAGTTCTTTATTATTTTAAATTAGAAGGAAAGTTCTTTATTATTTTTGAAATTAGAAGAAAAATTCTTCATTATTTTTAAAACTAGTAGGAAAATTTTTCCTATTTTAAAACTAACTCTAAACCTATTTCTTACCTGTAAGAAAAATCAAACATAAATGTAATAATTTTTTTCAATAAAATAATTATGGTTGGTTTAAAAATAATGAAAGTAATATTTAATGCAAATTTAAATTTTAATAAAAATAAAAATTTCAGATAACATTTATATAAAGATTAAATTTGATTGATTTAGCGAGAAAGAAAATTAAGACTAAATTGAAAAAATAACAAAAAATGAGATTAAATTGAACATGACATATGAACAACTTTTTGAAAATTAAGAAAAATTTAAAAAATTTTAAAAAACCACCGAATGACATGTGCGGTTATAATTCACCTCACATTAACAATTTAAACGGCATTTTAAAAACGACCAAATTGATCATAATTTATAAAAATTAGGACTTTTTTGAATATTTAAAAAATAAGTGAATAAAATTTACAAAAAATTAAAACTAATGATGTATTTAAACCAAAATATAATAATGAAACTAATTTTGTTATTTTAAAATATAATTTTTTTTAAAAATATTAACGTTAATTTATTCTAAAGACACAACAGAAAAGACAATACGAGAAAAAAAAATTGAATAAAAATTTTGACATGATATCTACCTTACCTTGATCGGGGTTAAAATATCTGCATAAAAGTTAATACAATGTCTATCCTCCACATATTCATTTTCCTTGTGGAATGCTACATTACATTTGAAATGTGTTTTTGGCTGTAGCAAAGGTCCCATATGTTTGTCCACCTTCTAACATGAAAGTGTGGGCATAAAACTTCATTTCATAGCTTGGAATCGAGTTACGAAAGCTGCTTTAGGTTTTTTTTCTTAGATACTGGATTGCTAAACCTCAAACTCATACTTCCCTTTCTTCATCCTTCCAACCTTTCCTTCTTCAATATTTTATTAATAACCATCAACACATTCATGCCCACAGTTATCATTTTGGGAAATCACTACTAGTGCAGCACTGTGCAAATAAGATGATTTATACAAAACATTGGTGAATATTTTTGTTAGCCTAAATTTCTTTTCTTTTATATCTATTTTTGTTTTGATTATTATTTTCTTAGTTCGATTAAGTTTCGATTTTGTTTAGATTGATTCAATTCAATTCTTTTTGTTTGATTTGTATAAGTGAGATTAAGATCATTTTTTACCATGGCACATGTTGATTTTTAGAGTTTTTTAATATTTTTATTTTTATTTTTTAAGTTTCTTGTATGTATAATATCTCTGATGTATTACGTGTCAATCTTAATGTTACATCCCGTATTAATTTTAACATTTTTCATATATATTAAAAAATATATTTTTCATTTTTTTTAATTATTTTAGATATTAAAATTTAAAAATTACGATAAATACTTTACATTTATATTTTTAATATTTTAAAAAATTTATAAGTTTGAAATAGGTCATTATTAGAATCTTTCATATTTCATGACATTGTTTTGCAAATTTATTATAAAATTTTGCAAGAAAAAAAAATCCTTTTTTGCAATTTTTTATTATGAATTTAAATTGGTAGGTAACTCTTTTGAGGATAATAATTTTTTACAAAATTATACAATTCACAAGTATTTCTTACAAAATTTTCTGCGAAAAACTTTTTGAGCAAAGTATTTTACAAAAAAAATTGGTAGCAAAATTCTTACAAACCATTATTTTTAACAAAATTTACAAATGTATCCAAAGAAAAAAAATTTAAAAGAAAATTGGCAGGAAATATGTATTTTTTAGTATTGTTTTTTTTTAAATTGAAATTAAAAATAAATTAATTTCAACATTTAGGTAAAGTAATTTGATATATAAAATATAACAAATTTGGGATCCAATTAGGTTAATAAAATAAATATAAAGACTAAATTGAATACAATACATTAACACTTGACATTAGGTATGTCAAAACAATTCCGTACCCGCAATATCCATGATAGAAAATGAATATTATAAATAAATACCTACGAGTAACGGGTATGAATTTTTTTGTACCCACATGTTAATATAGTAAGTACAAATATCATAATATTCATATCCATGGATCTCCCTATGTGAGACCCCCTTTCTTTCTCTATTTCATTTTCTCCATATCTGAAAACAGAATCCACTTCCACCATCAACCTTATCCCTCTCCACCTTCCTTTCTCTGCCTTCTCTTTCTCCTCAGTAATTGAAGTTCATGTTCACCATCTAAATTCATCCTTCTTCTTTGTGCAGTGGACAGAATTGGGAGTACATAACCCTCTCCTCAAGTTGAGTCTTCCCCATAATTTCGTAAGTTAGGCTTCAACATTCTAGTATTGGAATTTCAAAATTTCTGAGCAAGAATCTCGAAATGTCACTTGCTTGGTGAATCTGCAATTCCCCCTTAGGTTTGGAGCAATAGTGGTGCCCTGTTAGGAGCTTCTTCTTTGCTAGCCAACATTTGTTTAGAGGTAAGGGGAGCTAACATTTGTCTTAAAATTCGTATGGATATATGTTCTGATGGTTCTAGATGGTGTGTTTGAATGCTAAATTGATGTTTGAACTACAAAATTGGGTGTGATTGAAATTGTGTGGGGAATCTGGGCTCCTGCATGTGGAAACAGGTTTGTAATATGGTATTTTCGCCTAGGCGAGTAGCCCTCACATGAGCGAAAACACCAGAAAGTCCATCCATGTTCCTGTGCGAAGACTCGCCTAGGCGAGTTGAGGTCGCTTGAGCGAGAGACGTTCTCATTTAAGCGAACCAGCTTAGCCTGAGCGAGAGTTCGCCCAGATTTTATTTTTGCCCACTGTTAAAGCCTCGCTCAGGCGAGATTGACTCGTCTAAGCGAGATGACCTCTCGCCTAGGCTAGATTATCTAGCTTGAGCGAGATTTACTGCAATGAGGTGTTTGATGTTCTGATTTAAGGGATGGAATTATATGTTTAAATGTGACTTTGTGCTATTTGCCTTTCAAATGCTTGTAATGTTGTTCCTAATATTGTGTGGTGAACTTGGAAGTATATGAATTAAGAAAAGTTGTGGTTGGAATAGAATTTCAAGGGAAATTCAGATGAGTATGTTAGTATGTAAGGGCGTGAGGACTCCATATTGGTTGATATCTTAAAACTCCAATAATCATTCATGCTCAGATAGAGCAGAATGAATTATGTCGTGAGGAGTAGTAGGAGGTCCTAGTCTTTGGACTTGATCAAGTCTTAGACGCGAATGGGACTTACCCTGTGAGTGGTCGGGTGATAACCCCTTATGTCCAAACTCTGCAGAGTTTGGGAACCTTCACAGGTGCATGCCACCAAGAGATCCAATGTCGCTTACATAATTTGGATATTTAGTCTAGAGTCATGCATCTGTGCTGGGTCATGGTGGTTTAAATATTTCTGATGAATGTGAAGATACTTGCTCATAATTGTGATTGAACTATATAATTTCTCTTCTTTTAGTTAGCTTACCCTTGTGTCTGTGCTTGTTCTTCTTGTGTATGTCCTCTTTTGCAATGATCATTTATGAATTGGTGTGAGCAGAGAATAATCCAAATGAAGACACTCCTCTCCTGGATAGGAGTTGATCTTTGGCCTGGAAATTCAACAGTGGCTTTTGGCTAGGTTCTTTGGAGTTTTGAGTTGTATAACTTAACTCTTCCTTGTATAGACTGTATTTGTAAATCAGTGACTTAAATGGTTATTTTGGATGATTGTATCAGCACCCTATAATAGATATTTCTACTATCTATTTTGTTTGATAGGATGTTACACTGTACCTATTGATCTTCTAATTTACCCTTTTATATATATATATAT
>Ga0214545_1010794_pt1 | contig 12999 bp, 12 predicted proteins | sample CNSS4metaG_FD_160064 | JGI IMG/M metagenome (GOLD analysis project Ga0214545, IMG submission 160064) | Root nodule microbial communities from cowpea collected in UCLA plant growth center, Los Angeles, California, USA - CNSS4 | ecosystem: Host-associated > Plants > Roots > Nodule | place: USA... | reverse complement strand
ACTAAAATATAACTAAATAAATGTGTAATGATATTAATTTGTGTAACAACTAAAACAATGATCGATAATATTATTAACAAAATATCTACCATGATGACTATATAATTTGAAATAAAAGTTTTGTTTCTGAATTATATAGAATGCTAAAATCTTTGTTTTATTAAAAAAATTGTAATTTGAGAAGTTTCCAAATTATTCAATATAGACTTAAGTTTTAGGATGTTGATTATTATAATTGTCATGATTATCACATTTTGATGGTGAAAATATCAAGTAGTCATAACAAAAGATAATTGTGTGGTAACAATTATAATTATGATTTAAAAATATTTATGATCAAGTATAAATTTTAACATTAATATATTTATGTATGTTGCTCTCTCAATGTATAAAAAATAACTAAAGAAATTCACAAACATAATATTTTTCTTTCAAAAATAATTTTGTTCATAAACATGTATTTATCATTATTATTGCTTTGATATGCCTTGATCTGCTTTAGTTTGCTTTAATCTTCCCTGATCTTCAGATCTACTTAGATCTTCTTTGAGATCTGCTCCGACGATCTTCCTTGATCTTCCCGTCTCTGCTCTGATCTTATTTGAGATTTTCTTCGATCTACTTCGATCTTCCCTGATCTTCTCATATCTCCTCCAATCTGTGTTGTAGGTGGTAGTGCGATGATGTTTGCTCGTGGTGACATGGTGATGGAGAGAACCTAAGACAGTAGAGAAGTAGGAGAAACCATGGCTGGAAATCATCTTCTCGCTGGTCTCAGATTTTTTACATTTCATTTGGATAACTCACGCCATCCATCCGCGTCTAATCAATTTGAACTAACCTAATAACGTTAATTTGAAAAAAATAAGAGAGTCGAATATGTGTTTCAAATATTAAATTCGGATTAGACCAAAATGGTGTCGTTAGGCCGAATCCAGACCAACTCGATTGTTGTTCAGACCTAACAGACATAATTTAAGGGAAGGAAATATGAATAAAGATTGTCCTCGAACATGTATATTTAAGTCATTGTCCTCCGTATAAACACTCAACTATGATTTTTCCAAAAATATTAGTTTTTCTGACTTGGATTGTATATCCAAAATAGTTTTATTATTAATATAATAATATAACTAGAAACTAGATTTATAGCAAATAATTAATGGTCATAAAAAATATTTATTTAAATTTTACTTAAATCTTATTTAACTTCGATCAAATTTAATGCAAAAATTTAAAATATTTATATATTATTTCAATAATAATTTTGAAGATAATTATTTATTTTAAATTCATAATGTAACGTCCCATTTAATTATTAAGCGAAGTTAAAAGAAACGTCACACAAAATAGTAATGTAGAGTAGTCATGGGGTCCTTAACACAACCCCTACAAACTGGGCACACCACGATGCCAACGAAAACCAGATAAAAGACTAAAAAAAAGGAGAGTAAATGGTAAAGCATAGAGCAATACATGGGTCGTAGCCCTAAAGAAAACTCATGAAGAAAAGAAACGTAAAGTCTAGCCCAGATGGCTAAGCAGCGGAATCGCCATTTCCTTGCTGACCACGGGAACCTTGCCCATCTGCTCGCATCAATTCAATTGATGATCATCGCAAGAAAGAAGAGCCACATACAAGACAACCATACAACAAACAGGGTAAGTTAGAGCCAACAACATTTTCATCATACAGTCAAATATACTTTAACCATCCAATATCCATACAACAAACAAGCATGTTATGACTTTTCAATCAATACACTACGACTCGACTCGACTCATCCGGATACGTATAACCTGGTCGGATTCAGCGGATGCTTGCACTTGTGGTGGATACCTCTGCTCACCCCCGAGCTCTATGTTACAAGTGTTACAATGAATCCGTTTTCCCTCACCACAAGGTTAGCCCTTAATGAATTTCAGGCCTCCTGCTACTCTCACCACAGGAGTCAGTCCGCTCTAGATGAGACTAACTGACCCCTTAGAGCGTCAGGATACAACCTCACCTTGAATCCTTACCTAGTTATACAAATGGGGCACCATCATAGACACCCACTAACAGGGGCAATGGAATTACGTCCCGACCACTGAAGCGCAACCCCGGAAGTCTCACCTAGAGGCTCCAGGGAATTACACACTGACACGGACCCAACAATCATAAATCAACAATGAGAGAATACCAATCATGCTTACAATTCCATGTCAACCTCTAAAAATATAATACCTCATTCGTACCACACGTTGAATCCATACCATTGATCATTACCACCCCATGAGTATAGGGCCTCATCTCATATCATTACCATGTCTCATAAATTCCAACTCACTCATTAATTTCACATGCCAAGCTCCCACGATATCCATCATACATTTCATGAATTTTATCACACATACATGGCAATCCATTATATATATATATATATATATATATATATATATATATATCTCAACATAACAAGCATACCTAAACAATTACCAATCATACAAGGGCAACCAAGCAACCAAACCACATACTGTCTCGCCCAGCCCCTCGCTCAGGCGAGACAGTCTCGCTCAGGCGAGTCCCCCTTCGCCTAGGCGAGGGCTCAAAAACAGGAACAGGAAACAATGCGGGATCTCGCTTAGGCGAGACCCCTTTTGCCTGGGCGAGTTGTTTGCTTGCTCAAAAATCATGAGCTGGCCGCCTGGGCAACCTTTGGCGAGAAAGGCTTGGGCGAGTCCGACTCGCCTGGGCGAGATTATCAGTTCTCGCCCTGGCCTCACCTGCAACAGATGTATCATTCAACCCAGCCAATCACACAAAGCATCTCACGTACCAAGAACAATGATTATTCCATACAAACAATTCGCAAGCTCAAGAACAGACATAAAAACACAACTTAAACTCGAACCCTAACTTCCCGTACCTGGAAAAGGGTTAACAGAACCTTGACAGCATGACCGCGAGCACTGCAGCTCTAGGAACGAACTAATAAGCTGAAAACAGAAGGTACACGGAACAAAGGGGCGGATTAATACGAAACCCTAACTGTGAAATACAAAGGAAAAGCAATGGAACCCATACGATCTAGAAAGGGGCACTTACGTGGAGTAGGAACTGGTTCAGAGCTAGTTCGAGAAGGCTTGGGGCAAAACCCTAGCAGAGCGTCCTGTGAGAGCAAGGGGGATGACGGTTGGTTTCTTAAAGAGTGAAAGCGTACACATTAGGGCAGACTGGGATCAGTTTTATCCTTTGGGCCAGCTCTTAGGCCCATCAGATTTGGGGCAGCCCTTTATGTTAAAGGCAGACAAGAATAGGGCCTTACATTCTCCCCAACAACAAAAATTTTCGACCTCGAAAATAAAGACTCACCAGGTAAACAGATGTGGATGTGATTTTCTCATGTCCTCCTCTAACTCCCAAGTCGAGTCACCCGTTCTCTGATCCCAGATGACTTTAACCAGGTGGACTTCCTTCCCTCGGCGCTCCTCCACTTTGCTATCCTCTAGAGCGATGGGTTGTACTTCCACGGTGAGGTCTTCCCTGATCTGTATATCCTCGGCTTCCAACACATGAGTCGGGTCAAACACATACTTCCTCAGCTGTGAGACGTGGAACACCGGGTGAAGATTCGCCAACTGCGGGGGGTAAGGCTATCTCGTAAGCTACCGGCCCAATCCTCCTCGTGATCTGATAGGGACCAAGGAATTTAGGAGAAAGCTTCTTTGAGCGGAGAGCCCTTCCCACACCAGTGGTTCGGGTCACCCTCAAGAACATGTGATCGCCCGCTGCGAACTCCAAGGGCCTTCTCCTACGGTGAGCATAGGCCTTTTGCCTACTCTAAGACGCCTGCATTATGTTCCTCACCATCCTCACTTTTTCAATGGTCTGCTCTAGCAGTTATGGTCCAACCATTACCGCTTCCCCATCCTGATACCAACAAAGAGGAGTCCTACACCTCCTGCCATAAAGAGTCTCATATGGCGCCATGCCAATGCTCGCATGAAAACTGTTGTTGTAGGTAAACTCTATCAAAGGCAATACCTCATCCCAAGCTCCCAGGTGGTCCAGTATGCACATCCGTAGTAAGTCCTGAAGTGACTGGATGGTCCTCTCCGATTGGCCATCAATCTGGGGATGGTAGGCTGAGCTCATAGTCAACTTGGTCCCCAAAGCCTCCTGTAAGGTTTTCCAGAACCGGGATGTAAATCGTGGGTCTCTGTTAGAAACTATGCTCGAAGGTACTCCATGCAACCTCACGATTTCCTTAACGTACAGCTGGGCCAACTTGCCCATGGACATCCTCAAGTTCATCGCCAAGAAGTGGGCACTCTTGCTCAACCGATCCACTATCACCCAGATGGTGTCATGTCCTCTAAAAGTCCGTGGCAAATGGGTCACGAAGTCCATCAAGATGCTGTCCCATTTCCACATTGGTATTTCCAAGGATTGTAGAATCCCACCAGGTCTCTGATGCTCCACCTTCGCCTTTTGACACGTCAAATAGGCCGATACAAACTGAGCAACATCCCTCTTCATTCCCTGCCACCAGAAGGTCTTCTTAAGGTCCTGGTACATCTTAGTCATTCCAGGATGCAAACTAAGACGACTCTGGTGTCCTTCCTCTAGAATTAACTTCTTCACCTCGACATCATTGGGTACACAGATCCTGCCCTAGAACCTCAAGATATCATTATTACCCAAAGTGAAATCTCTAGTCTCCTCTGACCCAAGTTTTTCTCTAACTTTGTTCAAGCTGGCATCCAATAACTGCCTCTCTCTAACCGAGGTCAAAAAGTCACTAGATATAGTCAGGGTACTACACCTAATGAACTCAGACCCCAACTCCACCTGTAGCATCATGTCTCTGAACTTCTCCAGCAATTCTACCTTTTTTATCATGAGATGTGTCGTATGTACTATCTTCCTGCTCAGAGCATCTGCCACCACATTTGCCTTCCCCGGATGATATAGGAGCTCGAAGTCGTAATCTTTCAGGAACTCCATCCACCTCCTCTGCCTCATGTTCAGCTCCTTCTGGTCAAACAAGTACTTAAGGCTCTTATGATCGCTGAACACACGGAACTGAGCACCATAGAGATAATGCCTCCAGATCTTCAAGGCAAACACTATTACTGCCAACTCTAGGTCATGAGTGGGGTAATTACGTTCATGCACCTTAAGCTGTCGTGAAACATACGCCACTGCCTTCTTTTCTTGCATCAAGACACAACCAAGCCCAAGATGAGACGCGTCGCAGTAGACTTCAAACGGTTTCCCCACGTCCGGAATTGCCAATATAGGAGCACTCGTCAACCTTCTCTTTAGCTCCTGAAATCTCTTCTCGCACTTGTCCGTCCAAGTGAAAGGTTGGTCCATCCGAGTAAGAAGTGTTAGGGGTGCCACTATCTTGGAGAACCCCTCTATGAATCTCCTATAGTAGCTCGTCAACCCCACAAAACTCCAGATCTCTATGGCAGACTTAGGGCTTCCCCACTTTACCACTGCTTCAACCTTTGTTGGGTCCACTGCAATCCCCTGGGCGGATAATACATGCCCCAAAAACTGAACTTCACCCATCCAGAATTTACACTTGGATAACTTGGCATACAGTTGTTTCTCCCTCAAAACACCAAGCACCAACCTCAGGTGTTCTGCATGCTCCTCCTGAGTTCTAGAATAGATAAGAATGTCCTCTATGAAGACTACGACAAACTTATCTAGGAAATGCCGGAAGATCCTGTTCATGTAATCCATGAACACCGCTGGAGCGTTGGTCACACCAAACGGCACAACCACATACTCATAGTGGCCATATCTGGACTTGAAGGCCGTCTTCTGTACATCATCGTCCTTCACCAATATCTGATGGTATCCTGACCACAGATTAATCTTCGAGAATACTGTTGACCCATGTAGCTGATCCATCAAGTCATCGATTCTCGGAAGAGGGTACTTATTCTTGATTGTCATTTTGTTCAACTGTCTGTAGTCCACACACATACGTGAACTCCCATCCTTCTTCTTCACTAACAGCACTGGCGTCTGAGGCCTGTTGCCTCTGTCCCTCCTTTGATGTTGATGGGGAGTCTGAACTGGAAGGTGTGTTGCTGCCCTGGCAAGGTTGGGACAGTCCTTCCCAAAGTGGCCTTCCTTGCCACAATTGTTGCATCTGCGATACCCCTCCATACGTGGGCAGGCACTCCTTAGGTGAGGACCTCCACATATGTAACACTCACGCGACCCTGCTAGGGAGGAAGACCCCTAGACCCCTAAGGCTGATGGGGAGGTCTGTCATATGGTCTCCTCCGCTCCTCATGTCTGGGTTTCGACCTAGATGGTCCGCCTATCCTTTGTGACTGCTGAGACCGCTGACCCTGGAAATGCTCCACAACATTGGATTCAACTACATTCCCGACTTCATCTAGGGTGACCACTGTCGCAAGCCACTGTCGTAAGCACCATTCACAAGTGCCACTCTCACAAGGGCTTTCTCCTTTTCTCTCTCGCACCGATTGGGATTTTGATTTTCGTGGCTAGGGTTTGTATTCGAGCGTTCGTGGAGGTTGAAGCAAATCACCTTGTGGTTGATTTCAACCATTTCAACGAGATTTGCGAGGTAAGGATAGAAACCCTTCTCTAATTTGTTGATTATTTTTCATTAACAAACCCTAATGAATCCCTCAATATTGAAGTTGAAGGTGAGGTGTTCGTGAGGAGATGGAATTGAGGTTCTTGACACAGCTGAGTTGTGGATCTGAGAGGCTGAGATTTCTGATTTCTTGGCAGAACCTTTTGGAATGATACATGTTTAGAAGTTGTTTTGACTAGACAATAGTGATTTCTTCTATACAACTACAATGAATGATATATTATTTCAGTTGGCCAGTGTGCGATTGTTTGATTGCTTTTCATTCCTCTGGATATCCACTCAAAAAAGTTGAAGCATACTCTACTTTAAGAAAGTAAGCTTGTTTATTTATCGACTATATTTAACCTGTATGTCAAATTATATAAATGATGAAAGTTGCAGTAGTCTACTATTATCAAATATTGGATGGTGTTATATAAGATGTTTTGGAAATATTATCGGAGCGTAGGTCAATTACAGCTACGATGGGAAAATGGTTATGTAATTATATGATGTATCCAAAATGTGATTCAAATCCAAAGTATTTGAGAGTTTGGGGGCTTTTAATTGGCAATAACATTTTAGAAAATAAAAAATAAAATGGGAACTTTGATAAATTTATTCTATACAATGGTTAGACAAATGGATCACTGAGGGAACTTTGATGTTACTTAGAGTTTAGTTATGCTTTATGAGTTAGGCAAAAATATTTTTTTAAAGAATTAAAGTAGTGCATTAATTTATCACCACTATTATCAGTTTGGATATGAAAAAGTAAAGAAGTAACTACTCTTTATTGTCTTTTTATTGTGAAGTAACTACTCATTATTGAGAAGTTCTTTAGATAAGAAAAAACACTGAATTTCTTCCTTTGCCTTATTACTTTTGTTGTCATATTTTAACCACAATTATGCACTATCTATGCAAGCAGTGCTTTGTTTCAAAATTTATGTTACCTAAAATAAATATTTTGCACCTAAATTTATGAAGAAGTCATTTCAATGTTGGGTGGAAGTAGTGTTGTTATAAGTGGTCGACTATTCGAAAGGTCCAAGGTAGAAGGTTGTTCTAATTTCCTTGTTTATCTCTTTTAAAAGTTGTGTATAAAGGATAATTTTTTGTCACAGAGATATAGTGCTAGTGATAGAGGTACTAAAACGATTTAGAATGTGTTAGTTGATATCTTGATAAAACATTTCTTTCTTTTTGCCGCTTGACTTTAAACGAATTTATTTTAAATGAACAAATTTATAAGTTAGATTTTATAATGTTTTTGGCCATGAGATAATATTTGTTGATTGTTGTATACTCATTAAATGCTTTTGCAGTGCGAGATTGGGATTGAAGTGTGACATTATTGAATATGGAGATTTACTGTGTAGTTATCAATGTCGTGGCTATTGCGTGGGAACAATGTTGTTACAAGTCCCGTGTTGGAATCCAGCACCTTAAAGGATGCCATGAAGTGATCCAAAGCAAATCCTACAATTGTTTAATTTTAATTAGGCTTTTTTGTTGCTCACCACCGTTTCTTTGTTCTTTTCTTTTCCTTGTTATTTTCTTGAATTATTAGTGTTGCATGTTATTTCATAAATTTTGGCATTCATATTTATGATAACATTAAATCTCATGAGTTGATTGTTATTTAACATAATTAAATTTGTAGTATTTATAGTACAGTTAAAAACTTGTTTACAAGTTGATAAAATATTATATATAAGTAGGTATAATTATGTAATAAAAGTGATCACAATTTTATTTTTTTTATTCATTTAGTCATAGAAATATAATAGTCACTAAATGTTTCTAAATTTGAAAATTATTTTAATTAAAATAAAAAAATATCTATTACAAACCAAAAAATAATGGTTGTTGTATTATCACGTCTGCGACCAAATTAGTGACCGATTTTTTTTAAAAATTTAATAATTTTTTCACGTTAGCCACCGAAAAAGAGAGTCGCTAAATTTTTTTCATTTTTGTGACTGAATTAGCCACCAAATATTTAGTGGCTAAATTGGTCTCATTGAAGAAGGTGACCAATCCTTTTAGTGACGGATTAGCGACTAAAATTTTGGTTGCTATTTAGCGACTAATTTGTAATTCGGTTGCTAATTGATTTGCCACCGGGATTTTCGCAACTATATATTTTTGGTTGCTATTTCAGTCGCTAACGGTTTAGCGATCGATTTTATACCTTTTAGTGACCAAAATGGGTGGTCGCTAAAATGCATTTTTTTTGTAGTGTATATTGGTATGGTACTAAAACAATCCATGCTAACCTTTCGGCTGATGAAAACTGGTCTCATCATTGCATGTCCTATCAGAACCTTATACAAATTTAAAATAATAATAATAAGTTTGGTGTCATAATTACTTGTCAATAAAATATAGGCACGGAGAAGATTTCGTACGGAGTTTAAACATTAAATTTAGGGTCTTTCTTTCGGTATTTCTAAAAATTTTTCTACACTTCCAAAAACAATTTAAATCACAAAAATACCCTTTGATCATTTAAGTGAAGTCACACACATCATATTCCCAAAATTACTTTCAGATATCGACTTCCAATGAAGAATACTTCCAAAAGTCAAAATATATAACCGAAAGCCAACTTTCGGAAGTCAAAATATATAACCGGAAGTCAAAATATATTACCGGAAGTCGACTTCCGAAAGTCAAGATATATTATCGGAAGTCAACTTCCAGAAATTAAAATTAAATAAAAAAAATTCATTTTTCATTTTTTTATTTAAACTTTAATAATATTTTAGTTTTATTTATTTTTATATTTAATATTTATTTTTTCAATACATTAAATAAAATAAAATTATTATAGATTTTAATATTTTATTTTATTTTTCAAATATATATTGTTCCTGCAGAAACAAATAAGGGATGTTAGGGAACACAAGTAATACCTTACCCCAATCCTTGACCTTCTCGAATTGGTCTCTTCTTGACTTCTACATGTTGTCTCCTAACGTTGGTGGTCTGGACCCTTAAAGGGTTACCTACGGAAAGGGCTCTGACGATCAAGTCAACAAAAGACTCTAAAAAGTCAAATCTCAGATTAGTAAATTAATGAAAGTGTACCTTTAATTGTTGAGGTCCATGTGTATTTATAGAGTCATTAATTGTGCCTAACCCCATTTTATGGGCTCAGCCAATATTCTAATTCTCGATGGGCTTGGTCTGAGCCCAAGTTCTAAGCCTTTGTGAAAAGCCTAAGTTTAGAGTTTAACGGATCCTTATTGTATTGTACCCTTTATAGTAGGCAGCCTAGACTGGTATGCAATTGTGGTTGACTATCCGTCTACTGTTTTTATCATAAGACTATATATATAGGCGGTTTAGAAGTATGGTTATCTAAATTTGCCTAGATATAGTACATATATTAATAAATATGAAAATATAAAAAATAATAAAATAAACTAAAAAAACATTTAAAATTTAGAAAACAAACTTTAAATAAAATTAAAAAATAATTAAAACAGAATTAATATTTTTTTAATATAAAGTTTAATTATTTTTAATTTAATTTATTTCTGAAGTATTTTTAATATATATATATATATATATAATATATATATATATATATATTAGAAGTTGACTTATGTAATATATTTTGAATTTTGAAAATCGACTTTTGGTAATACATTTTGACTTCCAGAAGTTAACCTCCAATAATATATTTTTTAGTTTCGGAAGTCGACTTCCATAATATATTTTGACTTTCGGAACTCGACTTCGAATAATATATTTTGACTTTTAGAAGTTGGTAATATATTTTAACTTCCGCAAATTGACTTCCGATTATATATTTTGGGAGTATGATGTTCGTGACTTTACTTAAATGGTCAAAGGGTATTTTTGGGATTTAAAAAAATGTTTGGAGGTGTAGAAGAAATTTTGGAGGTGTAGGAAGAAAGACCTTTACATTTATCTGGCTCTACAAGGTGATAGAAACCAAACCCAGGCCCAAGAGAAGGAGAGGCCAGTGGAACAAATTACCAAAGTATATATGAAAGGAACTCGTCACTTATAAGTCCAAGAGCACAAATATATGAGGAAGGATGTTAACGGTTTAGTTGAGCTGGCAGGAGAAGGAAGATTAAGGGATCTATTTGATCTTTATCCATTAGTGGAAGGAATATACGGGAGAAAGGGTCTAGTGGAAAAATAAGAGGAATAAGAAAGGTTTTGAGCTGGTATCTTATGACACTCTTAAGATACTACATTTTCTATTATCAGGTTTTTCATATTGCATAATAATGTACATTTTTTTCCTATTTTTCATTGTTTCATTGATTCTTTAGCTAGAGCCAGTACATAACAACAATTGGTATTAGAGTAGGTTCAGGAGTGCATTGTAGTCACACGTAATACAATGGAGAAACGTAATGAAGGAATTGGGCAACAACTTTCGAAACTAAAGAATATGATCATTTCTTGAAGTTAATCATGTAGTGGTCGCTCACGAAAGCGCCATTCACACCGACACGCATCATGAATGAACCCAGAAACAAACAATGAGGTGGAGACAGAGGATGGAGCCATTGATTCGACCTACTCGAGCAGTAGGGACTCTTTCGACGATTTTTGGGGATACAAATTGTGAATCCCCATTTTTAGAAGGGATGATGCCTACGAATGGATACTCAAAGTAGAGTATTACTTCAAATTAAATTCGTTGAAAGAAGATGAGAAAATGGATGCAGTGGTGATAGCATTAAAGGACAAAGCCCTTGGTTGGTATTAATGGTGGGAGGAGCAAAACTCCAAAGTCAGTTGGACAACGTTCAAAGGTGCGATGTTGCAGAGGTTTTAACATGGATTAATCCAAAACCCGTTTGGACCTTTACGGAAAATTAAGCAAACGACTATAGTGATGAAGTATCATGAAAATTTTGAATGAGGATCTACTCCCTTGAAGAGTGAAGAGAGGATTATGCTTGAAGGTAGTTTCTTATATGGGTTGAAAGATGAGATACAAGCAGAGCTTAAACTTTATGATTCAAGTTCGCTAGAAGAATTGATCGATCGTAAAAGAACCAAGCTCTAAGAATAGTGGTGTTGATGGGGTCGAAAAAGAAAACAACAGAGAGGTTGTTGATGAAGCCCAATCGGGGGTTCAATCTGTGAGAACAAAGAAGAGGAAAGGAAGGCAGTTCCATTAGAGGGGCAGAGGTAAAAAGTAGAAAGAAGAAATCGATGAGGGAAGAACGATTATTGAAAATTGAGTTAAGGGAGAGAAGCCAAATGGGGTTATGCTTCAAATGGGGTCAGAAAAGAAAAGAAAACAACATAGAGGTTGTTGATGAAGCCAAATCGAGGGTTCACTCGGTGGGAACAAAAAGGAGGAAAGGAAGGCAGTTCTAGTAGAGGAGCAGAGGTAGAAGGTGGAAAGAAGAAATCGATGGGGGCATGACGATTATCACAAGCTAAGTTAAGGGAGAGAAGTTGAAAGGGGTTATGCTTCAAATGTGAATAGACATGGAACTGTGAGCATGTTTGTAAAATGAAACAATTTTAGTTGTTGTTGATGGAGAGCACACAAGATGAGGAATCTAAATGTAGTGGCAGGGAAGAAGAAAAAACAAAGACCCTTTCAATGAAAGTGTTACAATTATCATTGCATCGTAAAGAAGGATTGACTTATACAAAGTCTTTCAAGGTGAAAAGGAAAATCTGGGCTAAGGATGTGGCGGTGTCGGTGGATTGCGGGGGCAACGGCCAATTTTATTTCAAGGGAACTGGCTAGAAGGCTCAATTTGGAAATTAAAGATACAATGAAGTTTGAGGTAAAAGTTGGAATGGGAGCACGTGTGAAGAATATGGGAAGAGCTTATAGGTGTAGGCATTCCTATATAGAAATGTTTTTATTTCGTGGAATTAGGAAGGTTAGATGTGGTTATAGACGTGGAGTGGTTATTAAGTTTAGGGGAGGTGAAGGCTAACTTCAAAAAAATTTTATGTAAGTCTCAAACCTCATGGAAGGCTTTGATGAAAGTTTTCCATGATAAGGGAGAAGGGTTTATGATCTCTTATTAGGTGTTGGAGAACAAGGAGAGGGATGAAGAAGGCGTTTGTAACGTGGAGTTAAGTGCAATCCTTGATGAATTTGCAAATATATTTTGAGAACCACAAGAGTTACCTCCTTGAAGGTAGAGATGTCAAATAAACATGCACTCACGGGTATCACCTGGACTCGTACCCATTTTAACGGGAAATTTCTATTTTGACTGGGTATGAATAATATCCGAAGTTTTTAACTAGGTATGGGGATGAGGATATGAATACACACACACACACACACACACACACACACACACACAACAAAAAAAAACACACAAAAACACAAAAACACAAACAAAAAACAAAA
>Ga0214545_1010793_pt1 | contig 12999 bp, 9 predicted proteins | sample CNSS4metaG_FD_160064 | JGI IMG/M metagenome (GOLD analysis project Ga0214545, IMG submission 160064) | Root nodule microbial communities from cowpea collected in UCLA plant growth center, Los Angeles, California, USA - CNSS4 | ecosystem: Host-associated > Plants > Roots > Nodule | place: USA... | reverse complement strand
TTACATTGTACTTTAATATTGTTTTTTATTTGAATTTATATTTTAAATAATTGCATATTTTTAAAATGTGTAAAATTCAATAATTTCTATACAAATATTTTAGTTAGTATAAAAATAACAATTATATGATTTAAGAAAAATTAATTAGTTTATGTAACAATAAAAAATAAATAAATTTAAAATTTGAAAACAATTTTAAGTAAAATTTAATGTGAAATAAATTTAAAGAAACTTGGTTTTATTGAAAATATATATTAAAAATATTAATTTGAATAAAAAAATCATTTAATAAAATATTTGTATAACATTTTATAATTTTTGTTTCAATTTGGAGGGGACGAAATTGCATAATTTTTACAAAAATTGGAACTAAATTGAGACAAAAAATAAAATAGAGGGACCAAATTGAGAATGAGAAAATGACACCTCCCAAATAGTGACACATGGCATTGTCACTGCCACGTGACACTGTCACTACCACATGGCACGATGTCAGTTTGACACGTGGCAAAATTTTAATTTTTTTAAAAATTTTAAAAAAATTAATAAAAAATAAAAAAATAATAAAAATAAAAATAAAAAAATCCAAAAAATCCAGAAGCTGACACGTGGCATCCCATTTAACACCGTTACTTCATCACTAACGGAAAGGACTTGATTGGGTCAAATTTTTCAAAATAGGGACCAAATTGAGATAAAAATTAATTAAGGGACCAAATTCAAATTTTGCTACGAAAATGAGGACTAAAAGTATAATTTAATCAACAAATTATAACAAAACCACCCACTAAGCCCTATTACTTTTCTACCTTTCAATTCGCTATTTTGTCCTAATTCAGCATTTCGTCTTTCATACTCATACAACACATGCTACACCTCACAGCCACCACTTTCATCCTAATGATTCATCGCAAGATATTTTGTTTTATTTTATTTAAATCTTTCATCCTAATGATTCATCGCAAGATATTTTGTTTTATTTTATTTAAATCATTGCTGACTGGGCTCAGAGCTCATCTGTCAGTCAGCCCAAATCACTCTAATTAGGCCCAAATAACATCATAGTGCTATTTTATATTTGAATCTCATTCTATTTAAAGTTAAGGTCATGTTTAATAAATTTCAAGAATTTATGTTCATTACTAAATTTAACAATTAAAATAAAAAAAAGTGAATATCTAAATTAATACAATAATAAGTTAATTAGTTTTATTGTAACCATGTAATAAATAAATCATTAAAATAATGAGACGTGATCTAAATTCATTTTTCCCTCAAGGACTAAGTACATGGGAAACCTAACATAACATAAATAGGTAAAGAAAATCCTTTTAATCCTTAAAAGTTATATTAGTTTATCATTAAAATATAAGTGAAAGTAATGAAATGATTGTAATGTATTTATTATTGACCTTAATATGTTAGGTGTACCACGACCGGAACTTTTACTATCTCCAGCATACTGTTCTATGCTATCAATTCCAAATGTTACTCACATTCAAACAGTCAACTTTTTCTTATGTGTCAGGACTATATAACAGGTTTTATTAATTGTAATAATTGCAAGTATTAGTTAGTGAATCTAATTAAAGTTTTTAATTATCATAAAAATAAATATGTATATTTTTTAAAATACTTTTTATTTTTATTACATTCTTTATACTGTTATTTGATTTTGAATTTCAAGATAACATTTAACTTGACTGTTTAGTCTTAAAAACTTCTTCAAAATTAAAGTTAAAAAATTCAAAATTAAAGTTAAGAAATTGAAAATATAGTTGAAATTACAAATAGTTAAAAATTACACTTGTGTCTTGAAGAATTTATAAAGTTTCCCGCACTATAATTTTTTTTTTTATCTTTTATTTAATTGGATTTAGTATAACTATAACTTTTTTTTTTACACGAACATGTTAAACATATTTTTAGTTTTATCTTCCCTTTCAATAATAATAATAATAATAATAATAATAATTTACACTTTTATATTTCTCTTACATTTTTTAGAGACTGTGTTAAACTAGTTTCAGTTAACAGATTCATATTTACAAAGTAATGCTAATGCATTTAATTTATTCATTTGATTATTAAAAAGTGTAATACATTTCAAAAAGTTAAAAATCGTATAATCTTTAATATTACGAAAATGTCATTTTTGTACTTTGGTTTTTGACTTAAAACAAATAAAACAAGTTCATGAGTTACTATAAAATTGCTATTGCAATTAAAGTATAAACTTCTTGTTGCTTAACTGTGTATTGAGGTAGCAACTTTGTTTTTTTTTGGACTACAATTACAAACATAGTTGAAGTTAAAATCTGGTGCAAACAAGCTAAGCCTTTCATCATTTATAAGTATGCCAGTAGGTTCTACAAATTGAAAATAATATTGAAGAGATCTAGCTTAACTCGTTAAATATGGTCTGTAAATTGTTGTTACCCTGACCTGTGTTCTACTGAGAAAAAAAGATTTAGCATGTAATGTTAAATCTATATAAAATTTATGCAACTTAAATACGTTTTAACACAAGGAATGCTTTCAAACCAGTAAGCTGGATAAAACCTGCATATTTGAATATTCTTAAATGTGGTTTTAATATTCTCTTAAATAGATTTGAGAGTGTAACATGGTCTGCAGAACAGATCTAACCCAGTCCCTCAATAGAGGCCCATCTCATAAATTAATAATGATATGTTTTGGTAGATTTAAATTCATTGGTGTTTTGGTGACAAGACCAGAAAAGAAAAAAACAAAACTGTGCAATACCATGTTATTACCATCTAATTGTTTGGACTGGGGTAGCTTCTACTTCCCTTCTATGTTTGAACAGGAACTTCAATTTTAGGATTTTCTTAGTTGAAGGAGCCAAATCATTGAAATTTATTTCTCCCATGAACGACTTAATTAGAGAAAAGATTATGCATTCTTTATCATCTATGCATTCTGTATAATTTATTTTAAATAATAGGTTATAGTTTGATATGATGATTTCATTATAATGACTTCTATGTTTCTGTTTTTCTCAGCGAGCTTGAATTAGTAGTCAATGGAAAATTAAGTAAAAGTTTGATACGATGATTTAATTTGACACAATTAGATTTTGTGAACGAAAAAAAAGAGAGGGGATTTTCATTGTGAAACCTGTGTTCTTACATTGTCTTTATGTTAATCCATGGCTTTATATGAATTACAGGGTCTAGGACTGTTAACACTATCAGCTTTGCTTCCTTCTCTCTCCAACTCTGAGTGTGAAGTCGACAATGAATTAAAATCATGCTCTCCTCCTCGCTGGCAAGTAATTTTGTTTTTCATCTCCCTTTATCTGGTGGCCTTTGGGCTAGGTGGACACAAGCCATGTGTTCAGGCTTTTGGAGCAGATCAATTCGATGAACAACATCCAAAGGAGCACAAAGATAGAAGCTCGTTCTTTAATTGGTGGTATTTCACTATGTGTGCTGGATGCTTGGCAACTATTTCGATCTTGAACTATATTCAAGACAACCTTAGTTGGGTTCTTGGATTTGGAATTCCTTGCATTGTCATGATTGTAGCATTATTTGTTTTCTTGTTAGGAACAATGACATACAGGTTTACCATTCAGCAGCGAGACAAAAGGGCCTTTCGCAGAATTGGCAGTGTATTTGTCGCTGCTATGAGAAATCGGCGAACCACTTCAAGCACAGCTGTCAAAGCAGAACGTGATGGAATACTTCCTCATCAAAGTTCTGAACAGTTCGAGTGAGAATCACAATGCTAGTTTCTGTTTGTTTCTTTGGCATTCTTAATCCCATTTGAGTTTTGTTTTTACGCTCTGTGCAAGTTCCTTTACAGTGTTTTGCACATTGACAGGTTCCTTAACAAAGCGTTGTTAGAGTTAAAGGATGAGGGTTCCATAGAAGAGGGGAGTTGTAGCCCAAGTGAAGTGGAAGAAGCTAAAGCAGTACTAAGGCTGGTTCCCATTTGGGCTACAACTCTGGTTTATGCCATAGTCTTTGCTCAAGTTCCAACGTTCTTTACTAAGCAAGGGGTTACTTTGGAGAGAACACTATTACCCGGCTTTGATATACCTCCTGCTTCTCTTCAAACATTTACGACTACGGCCATTGTTCTCTTCAGTCCCATCTATGACCGCTTATTTGTGCCAGCGGCGAGAGCTATCACTGGCAAACCCTCAGGCATCACAATGCTGCAAAGAATTGGGACTGGCATTTTTATATCAGTATTCACTGTAGTATTTGCAGCCCTTGTTGAGACCAAGAGATTGAAAACAGCTCAAGAGTCTGGTGTTGTTGATGAACCTAACGCAACTGTTCCGATGAGTATATGGTGGTTAATTCCTCAATATATGCTGTTCGGAATCTCTGAAGTTTTTACCATGGTTGGTCTGCAGGAGTTTTTCTATGACCAGGTCCCAAATGAACTAAGAAGCGTGGGTCTTGCTCTGTACTTGAGCATATTTGGTGTTGGGAGCTTTATAAGCGGCTTTCTGATTTCCGTGATAGAGAATGTGACAGGTAAAGACGGAGATGACAGTTGGTTTGCTAATAATCTGAACAAGGCGCATCTTGATTACTTTTACTGGCTACTTGCTGCTCTCAGTGTTATGGGATTGGCCCTCTTCACTTGCTTTTCAAAATCTTACATTTACAATAACAAAGGTATCAGGCCACAATAGTCAATTCTTCTATCATGTTCAGTCCTTCTTTCTCATCACTATATGGGGTGAAAATTATATTTTGATTGTGCATATAAACCCCTTGTTGATTGAACCTGTTGCTGTATTTGGACTTCTAAATTGGACAATCAACTTCAAAATATACAGGACTTGTTTTTAAAACTTTTACATTTGGTCCTTGAACCGACCTGATCAACAGTGAATTAAGAGTAATGACTATTTTATTGTATGAATTGAGCCAGTCTAGCCCTTAAGAATGAGAGCCAACGAGAAGGGTGTCAAACAGTCACCACCACCTAAAGCATTCAGACTCTAAAATCATCCTTTAGAGGGTTTGAGTTGAATAAAAAGGTCTTTCACACGATCGAAAGATGAATAAATCCCTCTAACTGTAAGAAATGGCTACTTGTCTACTTGCAGAGTTTGATTAAAAAGCTCAAGTACAACGCCATCCAATTCCCTCCTCATACACCCCATGTTTCACTGTTACAAAAGGGAGAGTAAAGGGTTGAAGTTAAGTTTAGAGAAAAGTACCTTCTCATGGGTGGCTAGCTGTGTCAAGGGGAGTATTTAATAATTACTGTTCTATTTATGCTTTTTTAAGGTATTTTGTTTTCCAAGGACAGTGTTTTGTGGTTCAGACTAAGTCATTTCCTCTTTTATTGTTCTCTTGTGGGTTACTTATGTTGGTGTGTTTTTTTTTTTTTTTTTTGTTTTTTTTTTTTTTTTTTTTTTTTTTTTTTTTTTTTTGGGGGTTTTTTTTTTTTTTTTTTTTTTTTTTTTTTTTTAGTGTAGAAAGTACCTTACTATTTTTTATCATAATAACAGGTCATTGTTAGTTACAACTTAACCTAAATCATTGCTGTAGTCTCTTGGTGTCAATAATTTGACATCTATGTATCTATTTGTGACAATAGTTAAACAGGTTTTGACATTTTTTTTTTCAAATCGTGTTTTTCATGCATGCACTAAAGCATATTAAGGTTGATCCATTTTATTTGAGATCATTTGAAAGGTACGATTGTTTTTACAAGCAACAAATTTTTACACACTTTTTATATCCATTATTTTACCATTCAATCTTTAACATTTTTTAATGACCAAATCATTTTTAAAAGTGGATTGTCAACCAATGCAAATGGTATAAAAAATAAATTTTAATTAATAAAAATGTCAATTTTAATTAAAATATTAGTATAATATTTATATAAAAATTAAATTTGACCTCAATTCAGAAATGATAAAATTGCTTTATTTTAACAAAAATAATGAATTAGGGGATTAAATTGAAAAAAAAAATTAACACAATCACAAATTGACACATAGTTTACATGTAGATATTTTTTAAATTAAAAAAATAAATAATTAAAATTATTTAAAAAAATAAAAAATAAGAAGAAAAAAAATGAATTGACAGATAACAAATACCAAATTAAACAAAAAAAATAGGGATTAAAAGAATATTTAAACTTTATTTTTTCTATATATTTATTATTTATTTACCGTATATTTTAGAAGATAAATTTTAAGAAAAATAATATACTGGATATGATTATTGGAATTGAAATATCTTCAAAGTTGATTGAAAACTTATCTTTTACTTTTATTTTTGTGACGTTTTGTCCTTTTAGGTTACGGTGGTTACATTTAATGAAAACTTTTGTGTAATACAATGAGTTCTTTTATACATATTGTGGTAGTGTTAATTTGCTTAGTAAAATATCATCTTCATTACAATGAATTGTTTCTACATGTTAGTTTGTTTTTCTCACACAATAAATATTTATTGTTTGCGTTTTATCTATATAAAATATACTTTTATTTGTAACTATGGAAAAGAAAGAATTAGTTAGATGATGGCTAAGTCTAATTCTGATGTTTAATCAATAAAGATGTTAATTAGTGTTTCATTGTCTAAACTCTAAACTAATAAATTTAAATCACAAGTTCTATAAAGGTGTGTGTTTATGAAAATTAATTGCAAAATAATTTAAACTAATGAGGTTTTTAAGTTATACCGAAATGGTTAAATTTTATTAGGTTAATTAATTGAATTGAAAGTTTTTGTTAAGATTGATTTATTAGCCATTTGAAAGTATGAAAGGAGACAAAATGATATTATTTGATTATAATTTTATGTATATAATTATTACTTTTTATAACTTCTCGTCTTAAAAATTACGACAGATTACGATTTTACGATTTTATTTAATCACGTCGTGCGTTTTGAATTCTGAGCTTTGAAAGTAACGAACCACCATATCGTTTAATTAAACAAGTTTATATTGATTAAAAATGTTGACGTTTGTATAATTTTCTCAAAGTTAAAACTTGAAAACATAAGAGATAATTAGTTGTTTTCTGTATAATTTTAAACTTTCGTCGAGTTTTTGTTTTATCGGGAATAATCCAAGTGTGAGTCAAAGTCTCACATTAGATAAAAAAAGATAAAGTTAAACACTAGATAAAAATAAAGACCATAACAATATTGTCTTAAGATTTTGAAATTAAAATAATATCTAAGATCTTATATGTATAAAACTAATATTCTATAACCATATAGAACCACAATCTCTCGATAACCATATTTATAAACCATAACCCATATGATAAAATATATATAACCGATCATGTTTGTTGACCAAATATATTTAAAAATTACTTTTAAATTGGGTTTCAGAATTAGTGGTATGAATAATGGGTTGCGTGTTAAGAAATGGGTTTTATGCGTACGTAAGAAGAGATGATAAGATTAAAATTGTAATATTATTTGATTGCGAGGGTTAAATTAAAAAAAAAATGAAAGTGATTTGATGGGAAAAGAAAAGTCAGAATAGTGAACGAAGGTGAGAAAGGGAAACAAATACATTTGTACTAAAAAACAAAGAGAAGAAAGTTGAAAAGGAAAGATTGTATTTTAATACATTAATAATCATTAGACGATTTCTAGTTTCAGAGGTATTCATTAAAAAAATATTAATGGGTTTTTGCTTAGCATAAGCACGTAGAAATTAGTGTTTGGCACGTAACCACTTAGCACTCTGTTTCTATCATTCTTTTGCTTTTCTCTCACTCCAATCACAGCCTGTGTCCAGGGTTACATCTTTCTTCTCATTCCCATGTTTATTTAAAATCACAATTTAATCTTTCTATTTTCTTTAATATGATAAAATATTCTATTAAATATTTTATCTGAATATAAATTTAAATATTCGCTCCTGTGTTGTAATAGTTCTGAATATATGCCTTATTATCCAAGGGTTATACACAGCTGTTTTAAACATTAATTGCACTAGCATAGAGTTTATAAATAAAATGAAAGATGCGAAAAATCAAACTGAATCATTCGTTACAAACTTTATTTGTTTTATTGGAATATAATACAGAAGCTTTATTCGAATACAGTGATGAATTGACTTTTCAATTAAGATATTGAGTGAGTAAACTATTATTTTTGTGTCTACCAAGAAAGAATGGTTTATTTGTTTAGTAAATGACAGAAAAGCATATTGTTCTATAAATTATTTCGATATACTGAAGTTTGTTTAATCACGCTGTACGTTAGAATACAACCATGTCTATGGTATTTGATTCAATTATATATAAGTGCCTTTTTAAAAAAAAAAAGGGAAATATACAATATTTTAGTTTTATTTTAATTTAGACAGCTATTTTTTGTTTGATGCTGGTCTGTTATTGGCTGTTACTAATCAGGAACAAGTAAAGTTATAAATATCTTTTTCAGAACTTTAAAATAGTTAGTAATTAATTGTAAATGTCATAATATATCAATTTTAAGATTTTATCAAAGAAGCAATCAATGCGTGCAATGAACTTTAATTTTTTTTTATCATGTAATATTTACTCTATTTCGTGGAGTTTAACATAAATACTGTATAATGTTTAACTGGTCATAAAAAGAGATAAAAAAAAGAGTTTTGAGATAAATTAAAACATTAAATATGTTCAAATTGATAAATTAAAACATAAAATATGTTGAATTTGATAAAAATGGTGGGCTGAGAATGGGTTGTGAGAGGTTATAGTGTTGGATGGCACCATCTTCAACAGTTGATTGCTCAAAAGTCAACCATTCTAATCTGCTTTGTCGTTCAAGTTATTCCCTAAACGACAGAGATAGCAGCAATACAACAATAATGATCAATGTATTTTTATTACAACCTCTGTACAAACATGTGTTTTTCTAAACTTGTTTCAAAAACGTTTTATTTTTTAATAAACTGCGAGACATATAAAATTGGGTTGTAAATTGGGCATAGTGAGTAGTAGCAAAAGTAAAGTTTTAGAAATTTTTGTTTAAAATAATGTAAAAAGTAGCAAAGAGGAAGGATATTAGAAAAAAAAAAAGTGGATTCTGATTGATGATGGATTTGGTTTTGGTTTGGGCCTTCTCTGCAACTTTAGCTTTGGCATGGCTTCGGAACTTTGAAATTGAGTGTTGTTGTGGCGTCATGCATAGTTGTGCTATCTATAACTCACCGCAGCTTCTCCTATTAGAATATTGAAGGTTAAGAAGTGAATTTTTAAATTTAATTTAATTTTACATATGAAATTTTCATTCGGTTATATGTTATAAATTGGTACGAAACTTTGAAAATGTTGGAGTGATAGCAGTAGTTTTTGAAATGATGTTATTGATTAGGTTAGAAGCAATGTTGGTTGTGAGAGGAGAGAAGTGAAGGATGATATTATGTATGATTATTAATTTGAAACTAAAAAATATTGTTGGGTAAGTTTTAGAATAGATTGTTTGGATTGGGTTGAATGGAGAGAGAGAGAGAGAGAGAGAGAAGAATGATTAAGGGGAGAAGGGACCCACGAAATGAGAAAGAAAGTGGTGTATCTGCTGGCATGACAGACTGGTTTCAAGCATCAAACAGCATAACATAATCACTTTCTCTTCACACCCACCCATCCATCTTCCTCTTTTTCTTCCCTCAACCGTTCAACAATAACCACAATAACAACAACCACCCTTCAATCCTCCATGGCTCAAGAACCCCAAAACCCACCTCCTCCTCAGGAAGTGCCCCCTCTTGTCGACCCTGTCCCTGTTGACAACCCACCCACCACCGAACCTCAGCCTGAACCTCAACCTGAACCTGAAGTCAAACCGCCCACCACCGAAGCTCAACCTGAAACTGAAACCCTGGAGAAGGCCCAGACCGCTGTTGAAGACAAGATTTCCGAATCGGTTTCGTTCAAGGAGGAGACCAACGTCGTCGGCGACCTCCCCGAGGCGCAGAAGAAAGCCCTTGATGAACTCAAGAAGCTTGTTCAAGAAGCGCTCAACAAGCATGAACTAACCGCGCCCAAGCCAGAACCAGAGAAGAAGAAGCCAGACATCGTCAAGGAGCCCGCAGAAGAAGCGGAGAAGAAGGAAGTTGAAGTGATCGAAGAGAAGAAGGAAGTTGAAGTGACCGAAGAGAAGAAGGATGTTGAAGTGACCGAAGAGAAGAAGGAAGTAGAAGTGACAGAAGAGAAGAAGGAAGTTGAATTGACAGAAGAGAAGAAGGATGTTGAAGTTAAGGAAGAGAAAAAGGAGGTTGAAGTGACAGAAGAGAAGAAGGATGTTGAAGTTAAGGAAGAGAAGAAGGAAATCGAAGTAACAGAAGAGAAGAAGGAAGTAGAAGTGACAGAAGAGAAGAAGGAAGTAGAAGTGAAGGAAGAGAAGAAAGATGTAGAAGTGACGGAAGAGAAGAAGGAAGTAGAAGTGAGGGAAGAGAAGAAGGAAGTGGAAGTGACAGAAGAGAAGAAGGAAGTGGAAGTGACAGAAGAGAAGAAGGAAGTGGAAGTAACAGAAGAGAAGAAGGAAGAAGAGGTGACAGAAGAGAAGGAGGTGGTTGTTCCGGAGGAAGTTGAGATATGGGGAATTCCGCTGCTGGCGGACGAGAGGAGCGATGTGATTCTGCTAAAGTTTCTGAGAGCGAGGGATTTCAAGGTAAAGGATGCCTTCACCATGCTCAAGAACACCGTGCGTTGGAGGAAGGAATTCGGAATCGACGCTCTGGTCCTCGAAGATTTCGGAACTGATTGGGACAAGGTGGTGTTCACCGAGGGACACGACAAACAAGGGCACCCCGTCTGCTACAACGTCTTCGGCGAGTTCGAGAATAAGGATTTGTACAACAAGACCTTTTCGGACGAGGAGAAGCGCAACAAGTTCATCAGGTGGAGGATTCAGGTGCTGGAGAAGAGCGTGAGAAGCCTCGACTTCTCTCCCACCGCCATCTCCACCATTGTGCAGGTCAACGACCTCAAGAACTCTCCGGGACTCGGCAAGAGTAACCTCAGGCAGGCCACCAATCAGGCCCTTCAATTGCTTCAGGATAACTACCCTGAGTTTGTGGCCAAGCAGGTACCCACCCCTTTCAACTCCTCCACTTTTTAACAATCATTTCAATTTTCACTCCATCATATTCAATTGTGTTTTGTTTGTGCAGATATTTATCAATGTTCCCTGGTGGTACCTTGCCTTTTCTAGGATGATCAGTCCCTTCTTCACACAGAGGACCAAGAGCAAATTTGTGTTTGCTGGGCCATCCAAGTCTGCGGAAACCCTTTTCAAGTAAATCATTTCTGTCTCTTTCTCTTTCTTTATATGCCTTCCCCATCCATGAATTATTAGGTCTTATTGAGATGATTGATGAACAGATATATTGCTCCCGAGCTGGTGCCCATTCAATACGGTGGATTGAGCAGAGAGGGTGAACAGGAATTCACCACTGCTGATCCTGTTACGGAGGTCACAATCAAACCAGCAACCAAACATGCTGTCGAATTCCCAGTTTCTGAGGTGACCATTCATTTTTTTTTTACCTTTCTTCAATAGGAAAAGAATAGGGTATTGATAAAAAAATGTTCCTGAACCTGCAGAAAAGCCACCTGGTTTGGGAAATCCGAGTGGTGGGTTGGGATGTGAGCTACCAAGCTGAATTTGTGCCCAGCGCTGAGGATGGATACACTGTCATTGTGCAGAAGAACAGGAAAATTGCTCCCGCAGATGAGTCCGTGATCAGTAACGGTTTCAAAATCGGTGAAGCTGGCAAGGTAGTACTCACCATAGACAACCAAACATCCAAGAAGAAGAAACTCCTCTACAGGTCAAAGACCAAACCCATCGCAGAGTGACATCAAGGAACAGTCTCTAAATACAATTCGTGTTCATGTTCATGTTCGTGAGGATGTCGAGGTGAACAACAATAATAAGGGTGTTACTGTTACATATATATATATATATATATATATATTCATCATCGTTACAACTGTGCAACTTAATTCGGGGGTGGGCGGGGACTTCATTCTTTCATACCGGGTTATTTTGGGTTACTTTGTTCATTTGCTTCATAAATTATTTTTGTTTCAAGTCTGGGATTTTGGGCAATCTCATTGACACTGCCTAGTCTCTCACTGTAATTTGGTGTTTTGTTTATTTGTTTCTGGAATTGGATAAAACCTTTGCTGCTTGGAAATTTTTGAAATGGAATGCATCAACTGAGCCAAGCAAGTGAAGGAGGGAACAACATTGTGGGGTTCATCATTTGTACATCAAAATTTGTCACTCCTGTTTGCATTGTGATACTCTTTATGGCTGTAAAGTTTGTTTAAATGTGATCATCATGTATTCCTTAATCCCGTATATAATTAAAAATTTACTTTATTGTTTCTGTTTTTTCTTTCATTTCTACTTCAAAGTTTATTCTGTAGTCTATTTACTCCTTCCCAGCTTTGTCTGTTTTGTGCATGGATGAATTAAAGTTGTAAGAGTTATTTTTATATTTGATGTATGGAAAATTGTTACCAAGTATTGGAATTCATAAAACTACTTTTCAAACTCTTATACGATAAAGTCTTATTATTCTTTTTAGACCATTTTGTCAGGTTTTACAGAGGGGGTTTCACTAGGGAGAACAAACACCAATGAGACTTGAGCCTAACCACATAAGATATTGACACCACTCTCAACCCAAAACCTTAAGGCAATGGGTTTATGGGTCTTTATTCTTATATAGTGCTCTACTTTCTCATTTCTAGCCAATGTGGGACTTAGAATCACACTTGGATTCCTAACAATCTCCCCCTCAACCCCTTCTCGTACTTTCGATACAGGGACATGCACTCGTCTGAACCGATTTTAACCATCGGCTCTGATACCACTTGTCAGGTACCACTTGTCAGGTTTTACAGAGGGGGTTTCACTAGGGAGAACAAACACCAATGAGACTTGAGCCTAACCACATAAGATATTGACACCACTCTCAACCCAAAACCTTAAGGCAATGGGTTTATGGGTCTTTATTCTT
>Ga0214545_1010792_pt1 | contig 13004 bp, 10 predicted proteins | sample CNSS4metaG_FD_160064 | JGI IMG/M metagenome (GOLD analysis project Ga0214545, IMG submission 160064) | Root nodule microbial communities from cowpea collected in UCLA plant growth center, Los Angeles, California, USA - CNSS4 | ecosystem: Host-associated > Plants > Roots > Nodule | place: USA... | reverse complement strand
AAATATATATAAGATATATATATATATATATATATATATATATATATATATTATATGGTATCAAGAGCTCTAGACGATCCATGATTGAGAAGTAATCTTACAGTAGTTCCTCTTTTCTAAACTCTTAGTCCAGAATCTTAAGTTTCTTGTTCAAAGTATCAAAGACTCCAATAGACCGTTAAAAACTTTAAATGAGATAGAAACACATGACTCAGGTGATAATTTTGGAGTTATCAGTTTTTCATAACTCTAAAGTAGTAGTAAATGGGCCTAAAATATAGGCCCATAGACCTATGTATGCTAGCAATTTAGACTCCAAGACATCCATATGATGTCCACAATTTCATTCATATGAGACTCATCTCCTTTTTACTGCCACTTTGAAGTTTTATGAAATGTCTGAATATATAAATCCTTTTAAGAATGTGGAATTAAGATAAGATAAGACTTTTTATTTTGATAATATACCCACTGTTCACGCATATACATAAATCTTCCTTTGTGCTTCACATTTTATTTAGCAGATGAAGCAACAGGATTATAAACTCTGACACATGGTCTTAGAGTCTTTTCATATTGTGTCATGAACAAAATTAGGTTACAGAGAAAATAAACAAATGCTTCTCACGGTTCTTTCTTCTTGATCACTTTTCCTGTTTTTTAAAAGTGATTTTTTCTACTCTCTTCAAATGTTCATATTTCAATTACAATTCATATGTAAAGCATGTAATCACGTTATAAGACAACGCACTTACAATTCTCTAGCACAATCCTTAAGAAAAAAATATACTAAAAATTACAAATAAATAGTGCAACGAATGCAGCAATTAGATATATAACAAGAGTTTATAATAAAGTATAAAGATATCACCTTGTTGATGAATCACAAAAAAGTAAAACGGTGAGTTATTAGATAAGAAAATCACCACACAACCTTCAAAATGATATTTGAACAAAGAGTATTTTTAAAAGAGGTAAATGCTTCTTTGAGATATTCTAGAATGTATAAAACTAACAACTCAAAAGAATAATTCATTATTTTCAAGATATCTTAAAAGATTATTTATAGAAAACATTCATAAATGACTTAAACAATTATACTAAATGATATTTGATTATTTTGTTTGTCGATATTTCGAGAAATTTAACTGGAACAGTGTGATGGATTATGCTTACTACTTAATCAATTATTTATGCAAGCTATTAATATTTGAAAATGATAATTGATTGATTATTAACATGTGAACGAATAATTAATTATTCATAAAGATAATTGATTATTAATGAAAATAATAATTTAAAAAAAATTATCATTCAGCACATCATCAATTATTTTAAAAAATAATTAATTATTAAATAAAGTAATATTTTGAAATAAATTATACTAACAAAAGCATAATTAACTATTATTAATAAAAAAAATTAGACTTGCTTTAAATTCTATAAAATAATGAGGATGAAATGAATATCGAGATTAAGTTTTACACAATAATTTAATCTATAAAAATATTTTTACGAAATCATCATTGTAACGATGTGGTCACACTTTCAGTTAGGAATTATCTCCTTTGTCACTTGTAAAAAAATATTGCATTTCAAATTTGGTTATTATATATATATATATATATTAAATCAATTTATTTTGTCTAAACATTTCATTGGAAGAAATGTAAAAACGTGAAATTACTTTAGACTTCTGACTTGAATCTTAATTACTAATTTTAAAATAGAATGAAGGGAAATAAACATTGGATTAAATTTAAAACAAATTGAGATAATTAATTCAATGTTAGTTGTCTTGTCTATTTTTTTTCTTTTGAAGTGAAAGTATTAAAGAATTTATTAGAAGAGAATCAATGTTTATTATACAAAAAACATTCTTCTGGTAATGCTTACAAAATATTGTTAAGTATATTTATTATTGTCAGTGTGAAAACAGATATTAATTTTTCCTAGATTCAGTTTGAATATTAAGTATGTTGGAAGACAGCAACTGAATGGATTATTATATTGAAACCACTTAATCATTAAACTTTAATTAACAATTTGCAAGTTGAAAAGGTCAGAAGAATGAAAGAAAAAGTGGGGTGTCAAAAAATAAATAAATTCTATCGTTCTTGTATTATGCAACAGATTTACCAATGGCCATGATTCAACTCCCAGAGCATCTTGGTAATGTATAATTTGTCAAATTTTTCATTTTCCTGAGTACCAAAAAGGACTATAAAGTGGACGAATCATCAAAATGGCGTCCTAAAATAGTTCACTTAGATACTTTAAAATGAAGAAAATATGTTCAACGTTGTGAGTGGCAAAGGAATAAAATACTTTATTGTTCACGTAGTCTCATGCATAACCTTTCTGTGACTATGAATAAAAGAAGAATAAATAACCTTTTTCTATTTATTTTTGGCACATGCATAGTTTTATATCGGCACGCGTGGGTAATGTGCAAGCAAATACTGAAATATGTTGGACAGGTTTCTATGACCCATATGGGCTATACGGCCCAAATACCCATCGGCCTTTTTGTCACAATCTAAATATTCGATGAGAATTTCTCTCTCTACTCCAGTCACACCGCGTCACACTGAGTCAACTGAAAATGGACTCAGTTTTTCTAGTTGAAGTGCCTATTCCATCCCTGTTCGGTGTTGTCACCACCGCTCTCCGCCACTGTTACGGCCACCGCATACCTTCTCTCATGCTAATTTTCTGTACTTCCTCCACTCCACTTGAGATCCTTGGCTCCCACGGGTAACTCTCTTGCTAATTCTTTTCTGGTATGTCGTTATAAAATTTTAACTATTAGTAATAAACTCGAGTGAGTGATCGATTGTTTTCCTAACCCATAGAATCAACGTTGTACGAAAGACACCGCCGCTGCATTTTCCGTTTGCTTTTCTTCTACTGCTTAACTATTCAAATGGATTCGTTTTATTATGAAATAAATAAAAGAAATTACTCAATACGTTGACTGCATTTTGCGCCTCATATGCAGTCAACAAATGGAGTTTATACCAATGGTGACTATGACCGGGAAAGAGGATTTTGCATGTCGTGAATCCAGCTACACATGTGGATGCAGGTGCTACTCATTCTCTGATTGTCTTGTGTCATCTTTATTATTATTATTATTATTATTATTTATTATTATTAATTTAAAATTTTAACGTGCTATCAAATTTAAAACCGCGCTGGAAACTCTTGTTGAATAGAGACTGACTGAAACTTAGTGATTCATTTTTAATCATTCTTATTTTCCACTTCCACATTGCTGATACAGTGTCCTTTTGTTATTCGTTATTTTTGTCTCTAATTCCAGAAATATGCTTTTTCATTTTAATCTGTTAAACGAATCTTGAAGGAATAAGTTTTTGGGGTTAATGGCTATGCAGTACACTGTCTAATGATTTGTTATACAATCAGTGATATATTAAAGTCCTCATTCAACAAATCTTCCTTTCTCAAATTATAACTGCAAAGAAAAAAAATACTTGTCTTGGTCGGCTTCAAGAAAACTGTAATTCCTTGGTCAATGATGTTTTGACCATTTGGAGAAAAAAGTTAGCGTTAATGCCCACTGAAAATATAAGTTAGGGCCAAAAGTTTGAGTTCCAACTATGTGTTGTTTTATGATAGTTACTTGAATAAGATATGTTAGATACTCATATTCTTCAAGGCATGTTGATCTTTTTGGAAGAAGACCTAAAACATTTTTTTTTATAACATTCAACGTCTCTTTTTGATGTGACTGACTAGCCTCATTCAAAGAGACCAGCCATGAAATGATCTCACATATGTAGCTTTAAGTGCTTTTGAAGAACTGAAGAGATTTATGATTGACTCATTGGTGGATATCACCAAAAAAAACTTTATACGTTATATATGGTTTTGATTCTGTGAAATCTACATTCAAATTTTGGTCATGCATGTGGTCAAATTTTGGTTGGTGATTAGATGATTTTAAGTGGACAACTTAGTCACTGACTCCCTTCAGTGCCTACTGTGGTGAAAGATGGAGTTCAACGGAAGATATTGAAACTTCTCCCTTCATAGAAATCGAGTAGATCAGTCGAAGTGGACATTCTCATATTGCTAGGTAATGGGTCATACCCAAGAAAGTTGTTACTCCTTCCATAGTTTTCTAGACAAGTCAATTCATGTGTCTAAATCGAAAAAGAAGATTTCAATATTTGAGGATTAAATATAAAAAATTCAACAGACGAGCTCAAATTTCTTTGGCATCAATTGTTCAACAGAATGCATTTCTATGTGAAAGGACAAGTTCCTTGGACATTTCTATTAATATTCTTCCTTCTCTTTTTTTTTTTTTTTCAAAAATTCTTCATCTTGTTATTGTAGTTAATGGATCCAAAGTTGCATCTCAAGGAATTGATTAAATTCCTTTATCTCTTTCTTTAAATCTTTAATTTATTTTGTACGTATCACATTGTTTTTATAACTTAATCTCTCTAAGCTAATTGACTCGCTTTTAAATTGTTCTATGATCTTTGATGTTAATTCCTTTGTCATATAGAAACATGATACAGGTCATTTGATTGGCGAGACATGAATCACAAGGTCTTTATTACCTGAAAACAAGTCTTCTTGTGTCATGTTTTGCAACCTTAGCTCCTAACATTTTGCATAACCATTTGGCTCACTTAAGTTTGACGAAGTTGAAGATAATGACCCCTAGTCTTAAGTAACTAAGAGTGTTAGAATATAAATCGTATTAATTAGCAAAACATGTTAAATCATCGTTTCTTAAATAAACCGAAAATTATTAACCTTGATTTTCTCTACCATTCATTCCAACACAAAACCATGTTACATCTTCTGGCTTTTTAGATATTTGGTAATCTTTATTAATGAATTCTCTTATGTACCTAAGCTTATTTAATGAAAGGTTGACCTAAACTTTTGTCTATATTCCTTTACTTTTTTAATGAGATTAAAAACCAATTTAAGAAAATAATTAAAATCTTCCAAAGTGATAATGTTAAAGGATATTTCTCTGATGAACTTGTTTCTTTTATATCCTCATAGGTTATTCTCCATCAATCCACATGTTTGTAGACACTACAACAAAATGATCTTGCAGAGAGGAAGAATATAAACTGCACGCTGACAAAGGTTTATCACTTGAGAGATGTAGTCCTAACTGCTTATTTTCCAATAATTACAATGTTCTCTTTTTCGAAAACTAGGCATGAAGCACTTGATCATCGTTTGTCATCGTTTGTTTCATCGAAAAAGAGGACATTGTAATTACTGGAAGAAAGAGGACCATAGTCCTAACTGCTTCATGTTCTCAAAACTAGGCATGAAGCACTTGATCATCTTTTGGATGGGGTCAAACCATAATTGATGAAATGCAAGTTCTTGCTAACAATAACACACGAGAGTTTGTTCCTCTTCCTGGGGAAGAAAAATGTTGGTTATAGATGGGTCTAATGGTGAAATTGGTCACCTTAAAGCTCAGTTGGTAGCCAAAGGATATACTCATTTATGGTATTGACTATGGTCAAGATCAGTATAATTCCACTCTTCCTCGCTATGCTGCTATTTGCCATTGCCCATTTACCAACTTGACATTTTAAATGTTATCCTTTATGATGTTAAGGAGGAACTAGGTCTGTTACTTAGGGAGAGTATAATTTAGTTTGTAAATTGTGTTAATCTCCTTGAACTAAAGCAATTACTATGAGTTTCGTTTGGTAATTTTTGTCATACTAAACATTTTTTTTGGATTCAGATGAAGCGAGACAAATCATTCAGTTTTCTATTATATTTTCTTTGTGAAGTGTGTTTATCTAATGATCTATGTTGATGATATAGTTATTATAAAAAATAATAACACTTGAATTTCTCAACTCAAAGAGTATTTATTTCATCATTTTAGACTTAAGACTTTGGCTAGCTAAAATTCTTTCTTGGCATTGGAATGACTTGATCAAAGAAATATATTGTAGTTTCACAAAGAAAATATGTTCTTGATATCATGGAGGAGACATGGCTGGTAAATTTTGAGCCCATTGATAGTCCGATGAACCCAAATCAAAGGCTAATGGTTGACCAAGGTAAAATCTTTTCACATCCATAGAGATATAGGAGGCTAGTGCGAAAATTCATTTATCTCACTACTATAACACTTGATATTTTTTATATAGTTGGAATTGTTAGTCAATTCATGCATAATCCTCACATTGACCACTGTAATGTTGTGGCTCGTACTTTCAGGTATGTCCAAAAGGCTTTAGGACAAGGGTTGTTATATGAGGGCAAGGAATATATTCAAATTTTTGGATATTGTGATGCAGATGGAGTTGGTTGACCCATCGACAGAGATCCTCCTAAGGATATTGTTTATTTATTCAAGGGAATTTCATCCCTTGGAATAAGAAATAAATTGTTCTCCAATCTAGTGTAGAAGCTAAATATAGATCTGAGTTTGATCACTTGTGAACTTGAGTGGATTAAGTAACTTCAAGAGTTCAAATTTTGTGAAGTTAAGCAGATGAATTTGTTATGTGATAATTAGGTAACCCTTCATATTTCCTCCAATTCACTCTTTAATGAAAGAATCAAATATATAAAGATCAATTGTCATTTTATCAAGAAGAAACTACATCGAAGGAAATTAGTACTGGATTTATTAGCTCTAATGGCTTGCAGACATTGTAATCAAGCCTTTGAGGGAGTCTAGAATTCAATTTATTGGTTTCAAACTTGGTATATACAATTATATGCTTAAGCTGGAGGGAAGTGTTAAAATAGTTCATTATTATGTTGTAAAACTTTTAGGAAGCTGCTTTTTGGGTGTACCTAGGCTAGGGGGTTGTGAATCAGGTTGTAGGTATTACTTATTCTACACTCTTTTCAACTTTTCAGATATGGAAAAAATACATCAGCTGAGAAATAAACTCACTGATTTTACTCATACCATTCCTGCTTTAGTTCATATCATATTTATGGACTTTGATGTTAGTCCATGCTGGTAAACAAGAGTATTTGTTGGGACATTTTAGGACTTCAATTACTGAAGTTAAATTTTTAGAACAGATACTTTCTTACCAAGACCTAGAAGTTAATGTATAACATTCGAAGCAATTTCAAATACAAAACATGGAAATTGCCAATTCTATCCCATTCACTCCAAAAGTAAATGAATTATCTGACAAAGTTTATGCAACTGGCTACATTCCATGTTGTTCACATAATCAGGGTGAGACCCCTGAAAAATATTTAGCTAAAATTCCTTATACAAGTGAAAGAAAAGTTTGTGTAAGGAGAAAGAGTGGACACCTCTGTTTGTGCATGTATGTGTGACTTATCTGTTTATTAAGTTTTGAAGATACATTTATTGTTCTACTTTTTTTCCCACACCCATTTGTTTTTTTCCTTTACTGTTAGCCTACCTCTGAGATGAGTTTGGAATTCTAAATAAAACTGATGTTAGCTTGTTGAAGTAATTACTGAGTATGGAACATGTCTAATAATTTCCCTTGTGAAACACTGTAAATTAATAAAGTCCCCATCTTTCATTGATGATCACAGCTGCACTAAACTGGATATGGAAATCATTAACTCCAAGTCTTGCAGACTTTGAACGAGGTTCAGAACCTTCTGAACAAGACCAACGGGGAATTGATTATTGGCGGAATTAATGAGCAGCACACGTATGGTTGTTCAGGAGACCTCCAATCTGAAAAGGTGCAGTTAGATTCTTCAATTTATTTTTCTTTTTTTTTTTTGTCATTCCTTGAATTGATCATATCATTGAGCCCTTCCCTTTCATCTTTGCTTTTTACTACTTAAAAATATGATGCTTTTAAATATTATAGGTCATTGCTGCAAACAAATTTTGGACGACTACAAGTACTGGTACCTGATTTATTTGAGTTGAAGGTTGGGATCACCACAATAGGAAGTGTAGTAAGGACAATTCAAATAAAACGTTCAAGCCAAAAATGAAAGAATGAGAATGAACGGAGGTCCACAGTAGATAGTTAATTCTTGCATGAGCAGTGCCTACATATGCAACCAGTAAAAAACTCAATAGTATTTAAATAATTGAGACCACATTGAGTAGTAGTATAGAGTTATTGTCTAAAATTATGAGCACATATTGATTTAGTTCTGATATTACAAAAAAATTCATTTGAGTAAAAAAAATAAAGACTAAAATGATTGTCATTGGTAGTTTTATCTTAAATTGGCTTACTCTTGTACTTTGCATGGACTAATTTCCGTTTATTGCTCACATAATTGTACAAATTTGAAGAAAAACTTTTTTTATTATTATTTTAATGTCTTCACATTATAAGAAGTGACTAGGGAGGGTTCCAACCTCTTCATGGAAGTTCGACATCCATAAATAATTGTTTTATTGTAACACAGATATGCCTTGGAATCTTATTAACTAGTGTTCTCAAAGCACTAAGACATTTTTCTGCGTATTAAAAATATAGGGGATTTCATGCAACCTCAACTGGTTAATATTTACCTATATGTTAACATGTAAAAATAAAGGACCAACTGTCATTGTCAAACTTATCAGTTTTGATAAAGAAACAGATGTTATAAATCATAACTGGACAAGAATGCGGGAGATCTTAAATTTTACTATATCTGTAGATGATAATTCTGGTCCTAGAGATTTATCCATTCTTTCTGTGAGACGTTAGAGATAATGATTCTTTCTGTGGAATGTTTGAAATTAATTCTGGTCCTAGAGAAATAACATTCTTTCTGTGGAATGTTAGAAATAATGATTCTTTGTGTGGAATGTTTGAACATTTGCAAACCGCGACAGATACTACTGACAGTGTGAAGGTCATTTTTTCACTAATAATGTTTGTTTAATAATATGATGTGTGAATCTGAATGCTGTTGGAAATTGAAAATGTTATATTAAGTAACTCTATTTTTTATTTTAACATTGAAGAATGATTCCAAATTTTCTTTTTAAAATTTATAAAAGTAATAGCGGCAATCATGAAAACAGATGGACTTCATTGTATTCACTCTTCTTCTTTTTTCATGAATTAAACGTGACAAATAGCATTGTTGATATATGGAAGCTAAATTAGACTAAAAGTAGTGCTTTCACATCATTTTATAGGAATTGTAATTGTGACAAGGGATATTCTCGATTAAAAAAGTAATCCAAAAATATATGTAAAAGTCAAAAGTAGATTAAAAAAACAAGTCCCGATTTCACATTGAACATTAATAATCGGTCTACTTATATTTTAGAGTAAATTAAAAAGAAGACAACATATATGTTTTAATTAATTATATTGTATTTTAATTACCACATATATTTATACAGATATAAAGCAGAAACAACAAATTTCTATAATAATTTTTAGATATAAAATTATATTATCTATTTATGCATATGAGAAAATTTAATTATGAGTAGAAAACAAATTTGTTATTTTTTGTTATAAAGATTTAATAACTTTTTATAAAATTTGTCTTACAATTTTTTGAAAGATATCTAATAATATCATAGTAACAAACCACAAAACTATGCAAAACTATATTTTATTTTCAAGTTTAGATAGGTATTTAAAAAAAAAAAGTAACAAAAATTTGGAAATTTTCACAATTACAAAGTTTTCAGGGTTTTTTATTATGGAAAACGTATATTATGGTCAACTAAACTTATTTCTAAAAAAAGTCATCATCAATACACTTATGGAAAAGTTTGGAATTATATAAAATTTTATTAAATTTTTTCTCAAGACTGAGTAATTTATTAATTGATTTGTTACTACCACCGAATAAATGCAAAATTTTAAAATTTAAATATTTACTTATATAATTTTACCTGTTTCTAAAGCACCAATGCACAATATTAAAATTATAAAAAAAAATTAATCACCAATCTGGAAATTACTTTGTCAGCCATGTATAGAAGTGCAAGTTCAATTCACAGCAAAGCTTTTTTTTTTTTTTTGTCAAAGTTGAGAGATATAAATAAAGGATACATCGTCAACCTGCTTAGCCGCCATGCTTTTCGCTCACAAAAATTGTACAATGAGATTAGACACAGGATTTGTTTGATTAAAGAAAGGATTAACTGTTAAAAAGATTAAAGAAGGATTCAGATATGTTATAAGGGTACTTTTGAAAGATTGTTTTTATCTTTGGTTGTGATAGAATTGTTTTTAAAGTACCAAAGATTCACACATTGTAGGTTTGGTTTTTGAGTTTCCACATTATTTGGTACACAAATAAGCATGGTCCTGTTCTTTTCATACTGTCTTGTTTTATTTAATTCTCCATATTGGTTTATACACTCACTGACAAATATACCATATAAGTTAAGTTGGTGTTTTAGCTTTTGTACTAGTGGGTTTGGACTCGCATGCTTAACTTTTCTTATTGTACATTTTCATCTCATGCAGAATCTTTTTATTTGTAACATCTCGCCAAATGTGGATTTGTTTCGAGACGCAAAACCAAACCAAACATGTATTCATGTATCGATGTTCCAATCTTCCAATCATCAACTAATTCATGTCTGCGTCTTAACAGATTTATTGATCCTATCAAACCAAATATGCAGCACAGCTCACATGCAAACCAGAATACCTCACATTCAACGTATCAAATCAACACCAAAATATTTTACAAATCTAGTATTTCGGAACCAAACTCTTATTAAATTACTTCTCCTTATTTCCTATTAAAAAAAACTTTGGAAGAGATTTGGTGATTAACTTAGAAAACAGTAATCTTCTTTTGGAAGCTCAAGGAGCTAAGTATGATTTTGGTGTATCTGTTTCTTGCATTTTTGTTTTTTATTCTATTTGTTGATGCAATTGTCATCCGAGATTTGACTCGAAATAGACAAAAATCTGAGACGACAGAACCGATTAACCGACCCCATCCATCACCCATCGTTATCATCGAAACAGAGTAGTGACCACAGCATCTTCTTCCTCCAATGGTCCCTTCTCTTTACAAATACAACTCATAAACCAGAAAAACACCAAACTTCCAATTTTATTGCTTTTCACTACAGTATATTATAATAATCTTATGATTACTAGAGTGGTTAACATGCCTCACTCTCTTTTTCCACCCTACTCCTTAGCATCTTAGGCCATTGTCTCTCTATCTAACCTTTTCTTTTCCAAATAAAAACATCATTATTGTAAAAAAAAAAATATAAAGTTGCAATTTTCTTTTTTTTTTTAAGTTTTGAATTGCCACCCAAATTGTACTTCTGAAACTTCTAAACTTAAAATTAAGCAATGAAAAGCAACAAGGTAAGAGGAGGTGGATGATGAAGTAATTTACATTTAAAAATTTGACAGCACCAAAATTCCTTTGTGAAATCCAGATGAAAAAGTAAAACAACAAGTTACACAACAGAAAGGAGCCTCATGTCACGATCATCATCACCTTGCTCCACTGTAACCTCCTCTCGGAGCGGCGCACATTAGCAACCACCCCAACACTCGGTGCTAAGAAGGGCGTAGAAGCTTCTAATCCCCATCCCAGTCACAATCCGAATTTTCGGGTTCGGGTGTCTTATTGAGGTCGACCCGGTCGGCGAATTCTCCTGCGACGGGAGCATGCGGTTGCTGGCGGTGGAGCGCGTCGACTCTGGCGCCGACCTCGGTGGCCTTCTTCCTGATGGAGGCAGCAGACATGTCGGAGGCAGCGGCTACAGGACCCTCAACGGCGAGAAGGTCGGGGAAGTTGAGGCGGGCGGAGGGCCCCCGAAGATAGAAAACAGCGGTGTCGTAAGCACGCGCCGCCGCGACGGGCGTGGAATAGGAGCCGAGCCAAATCCGTGAACGCTTGTTGGGTTCCCGAATCTCAGCGACCCACTTGCCCCACTTCCTCATCCTGATTCCTTTGTAGCGCGTGGCTTCACCCTCTTTCCCTCTCCTCCTGGTGCTTCCTCCTTCTCCTTGTTCCATGGCTACCTCTGCAAAAAGGAAGGAGCAGTTTTTCTCTCTCTTTGTGTGTGTGTGAAATTCTCTTATGGAAATCAAAGGGGCAGAAGGTGAATCTTCATAAAAAGCATAAGCAAATAAAAAAATGAAATTGTGCGAGAAAGGGTATTGGGGTTTTGCAGTTCAGAGACACTGAGCCGAGGTTGTCGCCTGCTTGAACCATCCACGTCCAAACCCTGTTACCTTCTGTTTTATACCACCTTCCTTTTTATTGTTATTTTTTTTATTTCAAAATTCACCACACTCTAAACAAAAATAATATTCACCGACAAAAGTAACGCAAACAACCTACCGCAACACACACGCTCTGTAATTTTCCTCCCATTCTTCTTTTTCTTTTAAATTTTAATTAATTGTATAGTAACTAGTTTGATGCTAGTGTGTCAAATAGATACCTAGTTTTAAAAAAATGTCAATTATATCTCAATTTTTGAAAATTGCTTCAATTAGGTCCCTTTTAGACAGAGTTGACTAACGCCGTTAGTCAACGTGCCACGTGTCAATTTGTGGTTTTTTTGATTTTTTTTATAAAAACTTTTAATTTTTTTTAAAAATTTAAAAAAAAATTAAAAATGCCACGTGTCAAGTCCCTGTGTGTGACACGTGACATTGTCAGTGTCACGTGGCATTGTAATGCCACGTGTCAATATCACTATCAAATGTCATTGTGATGATTTCGATTTAGTTCCCATTTATGTTTTTTTGTTTCAATTTAGTACCTAATAATTTTTAATAATTAAAATATTTTTTAATAAAATTAAAAGTAATTAAGTATAAAAGTTTTAAAAAAATTAAGTATTTGATATTTATATTAAAATTTAGTGGTACAAGTAATTTTATTAAGTCATTTTTAATAAAAAAAATTAGTATAACATTCATACCAATAGAAAATTTGATTTAAAATTAGTAAGAGACAATATTGTTCTATTTTGAAAAAAAAATTAACAAAACATGAGTACTTAATAAAAAAATAATTAATAAAGTAATATGTTAAAAAGTCGTTTTTAATAAAAAAAT
>Ga0214545_1010791_pt1 | contig 13005 bp, 9 predicted proteins | sample CNSS4metaG_FD_160064 | JGI IMG/M metagenome (GOLD analysis project Ga0214545, IMG submission 160064) | Root nodule microbial communities from cowpea collected in UCLA plant growth center, Los Angeles, California, USA - CNSS4 | ecosystem: Host-associated > Plants > Roots > Nodule | place: USA... | reverse complement strand
AATTCTTTGGTCTCAATTGATAGTGAAATATTAGTTTAATAATTTATTTAATGAGTCTGTATTATATTAATTTTTTATTTTATGAACATAGGAGAAAAATATTATACTATGTGTTTTTTTTATAATCAAATTTTAATTGTAGTTCCATTATATGTCTTGAATTTCTCACAAATTGTTCTCACCTATCTTCTTTTGTTTCTGAAGAGAAAAAGATCTATTATTTTTGCTCTCATCTTTCAGAGGTTTTCTTCCATTCTTGAAGAAATAAAGAAGAAGGTAATTCTCTCTTGTCTCACTTGATAGTAAAATATTAGTTTAATCATTTATTTAATCAGACTCTTTTATATTAATTTCTTATTTTATGAAAATAGAAAAAAATGTTGTACTTTATGTTTTTTATAACTGAATTTTAAGTGTGGTTAGATTATTATTGAATTTTCTTTTGACAATATTTTAGATATGTGTGATTTCTTTGTTAGTTATTGTTATACTAAATTATGTATTTATTTTTTATTTTATTAGTGACAATAATTAAATATATAAAATTTATATGTATTATTTTGGCTCCCCCAATAATTTTGGTCAAGATCCGCCACTGCTTGTAGCCCTAGAAAGTAGGTAAGCTCACCCATCATGGACATCTCAAATTCTCTCTGCATAGCTGCAACAAACTCTTCACACAATGTGTTGTTATTTGAACCAAAGATGATATCATCAACATACACTTGAACAAGTATAACATCATTATCATGTTTTCTAATGAAGAGTGTTTTATCCACTACACCTCTAGCATAACCTTTTGATAAGAGAAAATTGCTTAGTCTTTCATACCATTGCCTTGGTGATTGTTTCAAACCATATAAGGCCTTTTTCAATTTGAAAACATGGTTAGGATAGAGATGATCCTCAAATCCAGGAGGTTGTGATACATACACTTCTTCATTTAGGAAACCATTCAAGAATGCACTTTTCACATCCATTTGATGCAATTTAAAGTTACACATGCAAGCATATGCTAAGAGTAATCTCACAGCTTCTAGCCTAGCTACAGGTGCATAAGTTTCATTAAAATCAATGCCTTTTTCTTGATTATAACCTTTAACAACTAGTCTAGCTTTGTTTCTTAAAATATTACCATCTTCATACATTTTGTTTCTAAAAACCCATTTAGTTCCAATTATATTCATATCATCAGTTTTAGGCACTAGAAACCACACATCATTTCTTGTGAATTGATTGAGTTCATCTTGCATAGCCACAATCCAATTACTATCATTCAAAGCATCATTCACCTTTTTAGGTTCAATTTGAGATACAAAAGCAACATGTTCACAAAATACAATCCTATGTCTAGTAGATACTCCCTCTTTGATATCACCTATGATGTTGTCCTTTGATAAACCTCTAGGTTGGATCCAATCCTTGGGCAAGTGACTGTCTGCAGCTTTTTTAGTTGTCTATTTTGCCTTTTTAGCCGATTGATTTCCTGCAACAATAGACTTTTCAATAGCAGAAATCTATTTCTGCAATAGATTTTTTTCATCTGCATTCTTTGGCCCTTGATCATGCAACTTTGGGTTAGTTTCATCGAATACAACATGCATAGACTCTTCAACAGTCATCAATCTCTTATTATAGACTCTATATGCATGACTTTGTGTAGCATAGCCTAGACAAACACCTTCATCCGCTTTTGCATCAAATTTGCCAAGACTTTCTTTGCCATTATTTAAGATGAAGCACTTACATCCAAATACGTTTACGTTTAGGTGACTTAAAACAGGCCTCCTCCCTTTGAAAAGCTCATAGGAGGTTTTCTTAAAAATTGGCCTAATCAACACCCTATTTAAAACATAGCAAACAGTGTTGACTGCATCAGCCCAAAAGTACTTAGGTAGTGAGTTTTCATTCAACATAGTTCTAGCTAGTTCCTCAAGTGACCTGTTTTTCCTTTCAACAACACCATTTTGTTGTGGGGTTCTTGGTGCAGAAAAATTATGGTTAATACCATGCTTTTCACAAAAGTGTTCAAACTTTTCATTTTGAAATTCCCCACCATGATCACTCTGAATAAACACTATCTTGGAACTCTTTTCATTTTCAAGCATCTTGGCAAGTCTTTTAAAAGCATGAAAAATGTCATTTTTGGCAGCTAAGAACAAAGTCCATGTGTACCTAGAGAAATCATCAACAATGACTAATGCATAAAGATTGCCACCAAGGCTCATGGTTCGAGATGGACCAAATAGATCCATGTGAGGCATCTCTAAAGGTCTTTCAGTTGAAACAACATTTTTGTATTTAAAAGAGACCTTAGTTTGTTTTCCTTTTTGACATGCTTCACACTCTATCCTTCTCAAACTTGAGTTTTGGTAATCCTTCAACCAGTTGTTTTCTATTTAGCCAATTGAAATGCTGCATGTGTATGTGACAAAGTCTTCTATGCCATAACCAAGTATCATCCTCTTTTGTAAGCAAACAATGGATGCTAAATAATGCATGATGCAGATCAAGTAAATATATATTATTGAATCTTTTGCCTATCAAAACAATACTACCATGTGCATCACATATCAAACAACTATTTGGTTCAAACATGACTTTAAAGCCTTTATCACATAGTTGACTTATACTTATCAAATTGTGTTTGAGTCCTTCTACGAGTAGCACATTCTTAATGTTGAAAGAGGATCAATTGCCTATGACTCCATTTCCAAGGATTTTTCCTTTGTTGTTGTCTCCATAGGTTACAAACCCTTCCTCCTTCAACTCCAACTTTGCAAATTTGGTTTTATCTCTTGTCATATGTCTCGAAAAACCACTATCAAGGTACCACAAATCTTTCTTATCACCTTTCATGACATGCAAACCAAATTTGGATTATTTGGTACCCTTTGATAGGTTGGGTCCATCATGGTTATGCCTTTCTAGATCCTTGTGGGATCCATTTCATAATCCCTTTAGGAACACCATATTTTCTAGCATGACAATTCTTAATAACATGACCTTTTTGCATACAGTAGTTGCATGAAATGAATGGCATGTCACTTGATATACTTTTTGAAAAGAAACTAGAGAACTTCTTGGTTTTCTTTTGAAAAGAAGGATTGAAACCAAGTCCAGCTTTGCCAAACACACAATTTTGAGAACCAAGAATAGCCTCTAAGTTTGCTTCCCCTCTTGTGAACCTTGCACAGGTCTTTATAAGGTATTTCACTTGATTTTTCAAAACTGTGCAGTTTTCATAAGATTTTTCAGCCGGTTGATTTCTAAAACAGTCGGTTGAATTACTGTAAATCATTTCTAAATGCTCAAAATCAGTTTTTAAATCAACTGTTTCTTTTTCCAGTTGGCTAACTTTGTTTTCCAGCCAGTTGTTTAAGCTTTTCAACCGATTGTTTAATGCAGAAATCTTGTTTGCTTCATTATGCAACTCTTCAAAATCATGCAACAATTGATTATAGTCATTTAAGTCTAGAGAACTTACTTGGCTTGAGGAAGATGACTCATAACCAGCCATGAGACACAAGTTGGCTTCTTCACTCTCATCTTGTGAGTTGTTGAATCATCATTATCCTCCCATCCAATGTAGGCACGTTTCTCCTTTGGCTTCTTCTCCTTTTTCCTATCAACACTCTTCTCTTTTTCTTTTTTAGCATTTGGACATTCAATTTTGATATGTCCTTCTTTTCCACAGTTAAAACATGTAAAATTAGAAAAATTTGATTCATTGCGTTTGGAAGTATACCTCTTGGGATTACCTTTGATACCTTTCCTTTTGAGATACTTACCAAATCTCTTGACAAGGAGATTCAAGTTCTCACTTTCACTTGATTTAGCCACCTCATCCTCGAGTTCCTCTGATAGCAATTGTTAGTTTTGAAATGGTTGAAAAGCCAAGAAGGGGGGTTGAATTGGCTAGTTAAAAATTTAGGCTATCTTTGCAAGTTAAAAACCACCTTTAATTGAATCAAATAGATCACCAAGTTAGGATACAAACAGTACTAAACTGTACACTTTCAATCGATCAAAAATAGAGTTAATCGATTGATTTTACTAAACAGATTCTGTTCTGGTATAATCAACCGATTGAAACAGGAAAACAGTCGACTAAAATACTGGGAAAAATGCAGAAATGCGAATTTGAATTTTAAACCAGAAACAATGCTCAAGAATGATCAAGACCAGTTCCAAATGATTATACAAACATGCTCAATGTTGTATATGCTATGAAAACATGCAAGAACATGAAAAAGATTATTAAAGCACAAGTTCTTTAAACTTTAAAATGAAAATCCAAGAGAGAAAGGTTAGAGAAGAGAGGACACCACGATATTTTTATACTGGTTCACTCAAACCTGAGCTACATCCAGTTTGTCAAGGCAACTTGAGCTTGACTTTGCACTATTTCAAAAGATTTACAAAGTATCAACCTTTACACTTTCAAAATATGCAAAACACCACAAAAAGACTCTTGAATGACACAAGAATCAAACCAACACAGCAAGAACACTCTTGTAGACTTGGAAAACCACCAGGCACACACACAAAGCTTGAGAAAGATCAAACCTTAGTGGTAGCACAACCTAGCCTACCACAACCCACTTTCGCCAAGCTTCAAACCAAGCCAAATGCTCCAAGAATTGATCCAAGATCAATCTTCAACAGTTGCAACACGTATGATCACGAAGGAGAGAGTTTCCACTAGTTTCCAAAACAAAATTGTGCTCTAAAATGATCAACAGACCTCTCTTTCGAAAATCACAGCTTTTATAGTCAAACTGTTACGAAATTCAACAGGCTGATTTTCAAATCAATCAGTTGATTTCACTTGACTTAAGTGAAATCAGTCGATTAAAAACTAAATCAACTGATTGAATTTGTTGTAGTTTAAGAATACTACATTCAACCTTTTAACCTGTTAAAAAGTCATTCAACAGATTAAAAGAGACATTTTATCCTGTTGAAAAACCATTCAACAGATTAAAAACACAATAAAGACGAAACTACATTTAATTAATGCTATAAGGTCGACAACATGAATTACAACCTACAAATACATTTTCTTAATGATGTAACTACATGGAGAGCACTTGTTCCAGCCTTGATCACCATGGATATCATCAAATTTCCTTTCCTTCATCAATGTAGGCTTCATATCAATGGTAATGGCTTCAAGATAGTTCAAAAGAGCTTCATTCAATCTTCATCAAATCTTCAAGAAGCAAACCACCTTGACTTCTCATGTCAACATTCCCGAATAAACTATGATAGCGACTCCAAATCTCTATTTCAAACCAATTTCTTTTTAGTTTGTCATCGCATTGCAATTTAGGTTGTGACAATAAAAACTATACAAAAGGGGTTAGTCAAATAATAAAAGTAAAAAGATATAAAAACAATGATAAAGAAGTTTCAAATTCGTCTTTCTGTTTGTCTCTTAGTCTTTTTATATAAGACTCATTTAGACTTGGACTTTATCTTTTTTGTTGCTGAAATCTTTTATCTTTTAAGGCAATATCTTTCAGTTGATATTATCTAATTAATTATCTAAAAATACCTAAATAATTATCAACAACAAAATCTTGCCCAAAATTTCAATTTAGTTGTTGTGTGTTTGACCAACTTTGTAATTTTTTACCAAAGTTTAAATGTTTGACCAACTTAGACCTGTTGATTGTTCAATTAGAGGCTGCCAAATGCTAGATCCCTCTTTCTTTGAATGTTAGGGTTTCTCAAAAAATCCAGGCACGGTGCAATTGAGTTTCTTCGACGAGTGCTACGTTTTGATTCTGTTACAGGTTCATGGCTTTGTTCTTTCTCCAACAAAGGGTTCAATCTTGCAATGAGGGTTCGAAGGTTTGGACTCGCATTTTGTGGTTTTAGGTGATGCACATGGAGTTTTGATGGTTTGTGGTTCTAGTTGGTTCATGGTGGCTTACGAGTAAGACGAACTCTGGTGCGTCGTTCTGGTGTGGCTCAGACTACTACTGGTGAAGTTGCAATTTAGAGTTTGTGATCTTGCTTTGCATCTTTGAGTGAGTGGTAGCAGTGTGATCAGGAATTTTTATTCAAGTGAACAAACGTGAGCTGCTCGCGAAGGCATAGGAGATGAGTGATGACGCTAGCGTTTACATTTATGGAGAGAAGATGTCGTCGTGTGATGGTTGACGGTGATTCGTGGGCTCGCTAGGAAGATGTTGGTGGTGGCCCAATCAGCCTAGGGTTTTTATTAAGGAGAAGGGAAAAAGATCACAACTGGCAACACCCAATTGGTTTAACTTTATGGTACCTATCTGAAAAGGGTGAAGTTTTATGAGTAAATTAGGGGGTGTAAAACAAAATTTTCCGAAACTTGCTGATTTTTGTTTAATTGAAATTATTTTTGTGACTTTGATCAATTTATTTTCATACCTTAAATGAGCTTAATCTTAATTTCAGCTACATGAACAAACATTAGAATATCTAAAAAAAATTTATTAAACTAAAAAGCAATTTTTAAGCCATTTTTATCTCACAAACTAATTAAGCCCAATTATCAAAAATTCTGATTTAATCAATCTTTTAAGCACTAAAATCAATTAAGTCCAAAATTTAAACATTAAATGAGGAAAAAAATATCAACTTATCAATTATGGATTCATGCCTATGATCTAGTGTGTTCAAAAGACCACAATTCATCACTATTTCATTATAAACGTAATTAATCATAAGCAAACATTATGGATTCATATTAAGTCACTATGTTTTTCTTGATTTCGTTTAATTCATGATGCTTAAGTGTTTCTTTGGATTCGGTTTGGTGATAGAATTCTTTTGCAACCTGTTTTAGCTTTTAATTATGTGTTTCGAATCAAAATCATTCAATGAGAAGCTTAGGTAATTATTTTAGTTTTCTTCATTAATTTTCGTTAACCTAGGATTTGTAACATTCAAATTTGTGTTCTAAGCATGTGTATTTGTTAATTTTAGTTTCGTAATCATTCCTTGGGTCATTTCAAAGCATTGTGCATTGGTAACCCATACTAAAAAATCACAAAAACTAAAAATCGAATTTAAGTTCATTATGTAGTTAGGGTTATAATTTTGGGATTTTGTGTATAATGCCTCAAATTGATTCATTCCTATTTCTATGTCTAATTGAAGTTAAACCAAGTTGTTTCGTATAATTTCTACATTCATTCCATTATTCCACTATGAATTATGCTCATGCATTGTGTTTACACATGAACATGCCACTATGTTGTTTCAACTTGAGCTTTTACTAATTTTAACTAATCTTAATCATTTTTTTTAGTTCTATTTAGCTATAGAATCAAGCATTAAAGGTTCTAAAATCTTATAGTTCATTTTATACATCTTTTCGAATCGAATATCATCATTAATTAAATCCATTTCATATACAAACATTGTTAGTTAATAGATTAGATTAGTTCAGTGATTAAATTTTCCCAGTAATTCATATACAAACATTCACATATTTAAATCGTTGTGTCCATGAATTGATAGCCAAGGTTTTCCTCTATATTGCATTTTAGGGGAAAATTAGTTTTGATTAGAATCTTATATGACTAAAAAGTTTTATCATCACTAGAAAGTCTTTTGCAGGTGGATCTTCTCCTATGTTCTAGTCTTCCAGAGCATTGATTAGGAGTCATCAAGCCACTCAGATATTGTCACTCGTCCAAAGGTACACACCCAGGATCCCGATAAGAACAAAATCTAAGATATTTCAATTATTCCATCCAAACAAATTATTTAATACAGATGAAGATAATTCAATTAACCTGGAAAAAGCTAGCAGAATATCCATACACCCAAGTTAGTGAGTATTACCGACCACAAAGCAGATTCACAAGCTGTAAAACAGTGGAATAGATTAAAAATGGGTTACCATGGTGAACCCTAGTTAGAATCATGATGACAGAGCTAGGAATGAAAAAGGTACGGTGGAGAATCAAAATGGACTAAACAATGGAGTTGAGCTAACGCAAAGAAGGGTAAGACCCAAACCCTAGCAGAGCTTCTACGGAGAGAAAAGGGAAGAGTGAAAGCATTGATTTTGGCAAGTGAGTGCAGAATGAGGGACCTTGGCTGCTTTTGGGGCCATGGCACCCTTTGGGCCAGCCTTTAGGCCCAATTGATTAGGGACAACCCTTAAAAATAAGAGCAGAAAATAATTGAGCCTTACACATTTTCTGTCTGGCCCTCCCCTCATTACACATACAATATTATATTTATATCACAATCCACTAGGGCAGAAAGTGATTTTTACCTCGCCTTATATGCCTCGGTTGTCCAGGAATCGAAGCATATAATGGCGCGGTGGCTTTTTTGCAATTTCAGACAACTTTTATGCCTCGGTTCAGCTTAACCCGAAGCAAAAGAGGCTCATATGCTTCGGTTCGCCAAAAACCGGTGCCAAAGGAGGCTCATATGCTTCGGTTACACAGACCCGAAGCCAAAAACCCACTAGTCGTTACCTCTTTGGCCTCGGGTGGGTCTGAACCAATGCCAAATAAGGCTATATGCTTCGGTTCAATTAATAACCGAGGCCATATGGTTTAATTAAGGCACCGAATTCCCGAGCCCCCTTTCTCTTCTTCTTCCCCGCGCCCGTCTCTGCAACAATAATCTTTCTCTTCTCCCTCCGACATGGCTGTTCCAGGCGTGGTGGTGATGTCGTCGACGTTCTAGATGCAACAATGGTGGCTCTGGTGGCGCGGATTCGCTGCTGCTCTGATCTGTTCGAAGGTGGTGGTGGTCTTGCGTTGTTGCAGTGGTGGTGATTCTACAGCAATGGTGGTTCGCTGCCTTCGTTCGCCAATGGAGGTGCTGCTATCGTGTGTTGCAATGGAAGAAGGCTCGAACAGGTGGCACTGCTCGCTTCATCTAGTGCGTCGTTCACAGTGGCGTGATGATGGTGGTCCGCATCTGGATGTGCGTTCGCGTTTCGCGCAGATTAAGTGCAGGTTGTGGATCTGTGTTGATGGTGAACGTTGTAGGTGCTATCTTGGTGGTTGCAGGTCCAGAGGGTGTTGTGGCGCGCTGTTGCGACGTGCTGCGACGCAATGTGTGGACGAAGAGCGGTTTTGTGTTGGTTGCAGGTGGTGGCTCACGGTGTTTCTGCTGCAGAAGCTATTGCAGTGCAGTGGTGCGTTGCGGAGAAGAAGACGAAACTGTGGTGGCCGGAAAGTTTGCTTCCGACAAGGGTGGCGGCTGCCATGGTGATGGAAAGAGATGATGAAAATTAGGGTTGCTCGAGCATAGTGCAGATGCGTGCAAGAAGATGGTGGTGGCTGCTGCGTTTCGCCGGCGAAGATGATTGGCTTCGGTTCTATTCTGACCCGAGGCAGAAATGGAACTCTATGGCTTCGGGTAACAACCGAGGCCAAAAGGGGTGCCTTTTGGCCTCATCCCAATATGCCTCGATTCCAGACCCGAGACAAAATGAGGAAAATAACCGGGGCAAAAAACCTTTACTGCAGTAATGATCGAACCCATTTAACATTTGTATGGACTTAAATGAATCTTTCTCTAAAACGTTCCACAAGACTTCCAATGTCATCCTCAGAATACTTTGTCTACAAGATATTTCCTTCACTTAGATACATATCACAACTTTCAAGGTTAACCTCTCTGGCTTAAAGTCATACACCAAAAAGCTTGTCTCATCGCAATCAACAATTGATAACTCTTTCTCACTTCGACAATGTAAGTTGTTAACTTGATTCTGTAATTTGCACAATTTTACTAGCAAGGTGTGAAGATCACTAGCTGCATAACCTTGAACTGTTCAACATTTCCTCCTCCATTCCAACTCGACTTACCAAAATTACCAATATTTTCGTAACCTGATATAGATGTAAAAACCTTAAATATCATGCCTAAACAAAAACAGAATTTTCTTAACTGATCTTCTATAAATTGAGAACCATATATGAGGCACAAGTGATCCTCTCCATGAAGAAAATATATATCCACCGGAATGAAACATACAAATTCTTTCGAATTATTTAGAGAAATCTTGTAAAATTGGAAATCATATTAAATAAAAGCAATTTGGATCAAATAGCTTGGCATAAGTCAAGACACTCTATTTCTATTTAACCAACAATAATCTTGAATACTTTTATCTTGTATTATATATATTATGTTGTAATATGCACTATTGTTGATATGACTTTCCATTTCCTTACACTTACAATTTAACAAAACCATTTAATAGTTGACTAATTCATTTTTGAAAGAGAGAGACAAGAAGTTATTAAACTCACATTGAAGAGGAACCAAAATAAATCAATAATATTGACATAAGAACAAACATATCGAGACAAAGAAAAAAGCCTTATTTAAACTCAAGGCACGTCATCATACATATATGGTTGAAACATATTATTAGGTTCTAAAACTATATATAACGGCTCCAATAAATTAACATTATATTCAGAAAGTGCATAAAATAATCATGTAACGCCCAATAAATAAAACCAAGTTGCATATTTTCCAAATAATGATTGTATTGAGTGATTCCTATGTCCCGTAATTTGCTACATCATAATCTCTCAATGGATAAAGCTGTCGTATAGGGGAACTAAATTGAATATGTATACAATGCTATATGCCCTCCAAATAAATTGAATGTATATAATGCAATGCATTTAAAAAAAATAATTTTACCTAATTACAACATGCAAAATTGCGAGAGCAAATGCTAAATATGAAAAGCAAATCTCGAAAATGATTTGAATATTTGGTACGTAGAAGAATCACGGAGTCTTGTATTTGTTTAAAACACATCAGTGTAACGTAACGTAAGCAATGATAGCTTTATGGGTATGATTGATTGGGTTTGTTTGTCTCTTAGTAGCAAAAAATGTAGGTAGAGTGTTAGCTACACGTGTAATCTCTGAGCTTATCTCGTGGGTGCTTACGATCGTTCAGCTGTTTGATTTACAAAAAATAAGACAAAGTGTGTTGCTTATGATCCCATAAGAAATAAAATAGGCTTTATACTAGGGTATATTCTAGTTCCATAATTAATTTCTCTTCCGGTGCCAAACCCTTAACACTGTGTTGTTGTAAGGGAACATTCCTTTGAATCTTCTAGGGTGGGTGACACTTGAAAGAGAAAAATATTTTACCTACCAAACGCTCTCTTCCCTTGCTACTCTAACGTTAATGCTACAAATCTTAATTATTAATTATAAAAACCAAAAAATAATTGTAACAACAACAATAATAAAAGAGAAAGAAACCACTCCTGCGGTTGTCATAGATTCAATGAAGGGCATGTGTCACATGCAGATGGGATCATATCAGAATAGGGAAGAAGCTTTTTGGTACTTTAATTAGTTTAAAACTCATAAACTTATACACTAGTGTCTCGTAACGAGCTGGCCTGTACTAGTTGGGTGCTTAAACTTCCTTTTATTATATACCTAAAATCTCTTTGATATTGCTGATAAAAAAAAAGTTATTGTTTAAAGGGTGCTAATATACATTGTTCCACATATATTGGTTTCACAGAGTTTCCATCAATACCAAAAGAGAATATGGCAACAATATGTATTTAGTATCATTACATCCCCATATAGTCTAAATTTTGGAGTTAAAATCCAAGCTATTATTTTGTGACATTGTTCAACCATTTTCTTAGAATTTTGTTATAGAATATATCAGTTTTTCTTGATTTGCTCATGTATATTTACTTCGGTATAGGTTCTCTTAATGCAGCATCTGAGTTTGATATGACTTGTCACTTTTCTTCTTCAAGTTTTTATTTAACTCCCGTTTTCGCTTTTGTTCTTCCTTATGTAAAACAAATATACAAGTTTTCTAGTGTACTTACATTTTTCTGTGTAGAATCAGAATTAAGATTAATAGACCATTGTATACAGTGTATTTATGAGTTAAGCTGGCCACAAATGAAAATATATTGGACCATTAGAATACGATTATTATCAAATCACAATTATTTTATGTCAAGGTTACTCGACCATTGTTCCAATATGCAATCCCCATGCTTTATAAAATATATGTTGTCTTAAATTTATTAGCACAACATGCCCTTTTAGTTAGTAACACATTTCAGCTTACATGGATAGAGATGTTAACCTTATATTTGGATGAAGTATTTCAATAACACTGAAAAATTGAAATGCATTGTATTTGAATTGCTTGTAATTAAATTTCCTTCATTTTATAAATAACTTGTTTGGATAAAGAAATTAAAATACCTGACATTTCAATTTCTTGTCTAGATAAAAAAATTGAATTTCTTGTGAGATAAAATTTCATTTTAACAATATTTAATTTAGGCTTAATTATGTTTTGAGTTTTTGATAAATTTGGTAACAGTCTCGACGACCCAGTTGGTTCTGCCCAATTCAATGACCCAGACAAGCTTGATCAGCCTAACGGCCCATACGGGCCGGTCGTGCCTGTCAAGTTCATTGACTCAACTAGGCCTGGCCCGCCTTACCAACTAGGTTGTCAGGTTTGTTTGTGTCATTGGGCCCACTCGACCAATCTGTATCATTGGGTCAGTCTTACCATCACTACAAAAAAAATTGAAATTACCGACAGAATTTTACCGACGGATATACTTCTGTCGGTAAATTTGAATTACCGACAGATTTTACCGACGGATTCTCAAATTTTAATTACCGACGAAAAAATCCGTCGGTAAAAAAAATTTCATTTACCGACAGAAAAATCTGTCGGTAAAATCCGTCGATAATTCAATTTTTTTTTTACCGACAAATTTACCGACGGATTTTTCCGTCGATAAAAGAAGCGGGAAATTTTCCGCCCAAATTTGAATTACCGACGGATTTACCGACGGAAAAATCCGTCAGTAAAAAAAGCGGGAAATTTTTTGTCCTAATTTGAATTACCGACGGATTTATCCGTCGGTAAAAGAAGCGGGAATTTTCCCGCCCAAATCTCACCTTATAAGAAGACGAGGAGAAGAAGAAAAGAAGAAAAAGAAGAAGAAGAGAA
>Ga0214545_1010780_pt1 | contig 13015 bp, 9 predicted proteins | sample CNSS4metaG_FD_160064 | JGI IMG/M metagenome (GOLD analysis project Ga0214545, IMG submission 160064) | Root nodule microbial communities from cowpea collected in UCLA plant growth center, Los Angeles, California, USA - CNSS4 | ecosystem: Host-associated > Plants > Roots > Nodule | place: USA... | reverse complement strand
ATATTTCCCTCTTTTTTTTTTTTTCTTTTTCTTTTTAGGTTGCATACTTCCAATTACAAGTTTACAATAGTTGTTCAACTGGTTATACATTTGATATTGTTTCAGGTTTCTAGGTTAATTTATACAAATCAGGGGGTTGCAATTTTGGCTTTGGCAACAAATGCTGTTCACAAGCTTTGGAAATGGCAGAGAAATGAGCGGAATCCTTCCGGGAAGGTAATGAGCATCTATTATACTTGTTTGTGATTACATTTCAACGTGTTAATGTCCTTAAGATTCTTAAAACATGTATTTCTTATTTAGGCCTCTGCAAACATTCTACCACAACTATGGCAACCATCTAGTGGAATGTTGATGACTAATGATATAAGTGATACTAACCCAGAGGATGCTGTGTCATGCTTTGCACTGTCAAAGAATGACTCATATGTTCTGTCTGCTTCAGGGGGGAAAATTTCCCTGTTCAATATGATGACCTTTAAGGTATGTAGCTTTCATTTTGCACGTTCTTATATTCTACTTCCTCCATTCTTATTTATAAGATTCAATTACCTAATTCATCATAATCAGGGAAAGTGGTTAATTTAGTTGATATCAATAATTCTGTCCTCTCTCTCTCTGCATATATATATATATATATATATATATATATTATTTTTTTTCTTTTTCAAAATCTTCCTTATCATCAACAGTCCACTCTTAACTAACTGTCTGCCAACCACTTGACTACTTCAGTTGGGTTATAAAGTAGTATTGCCAAAATGGACAGACTATAATCTATACAAAGATTTCGGCAAGCATCCTTTTGATGGTTTATTTTATTGTTCCCTAACCGTTGCTTCTTTGTTTAATTTTTTGTTGCAATTGTATATTGCGGTCACATTAATTTCTGTGAATATCAACTGCAGACAATGACAACTTTCATGCCGCCTCCACCAGCTGCTACATTCCTTGCATTTCATCCTCAAGACAACAATATTATTGCCATTGGCATGGATGACTCTTCCATACAAATATACAATGTTCGAGTGGATGAGGTATTATTCTATTCATGATTGAGATTACAGCTGTTGGTTAAGTTTCATAACTTAGTAATTTTCAAAAATTGATATTAGCCTCTCCTTCCTCCCTCCGTCCTAAACTCTGCCTAAAGATATCAGTTTTAGTTTCATTCACTGTGGGGTATTTTAAAAAACAATTGGCATTTACCCTTTTTCTTGTTTAATTTCGTTTCCATGTAGGTCAAAACCAAGCTAAAAGGTCATCAGAAGAGAATCACCGGTCTTGCCTTTTCTCACGTTCTCAATGTGCTTGTGTCATCCGGAGCTGATTCTCAGGTAAGGAATTTAACTTTAGCTGTTTGTCAGTAATTGCTAATGGCTGAAGCGACCTTCATGGAAGCAAGGGCTTTTTGTTTGCTGTGGCTGTCAGAAATGTTTCCTATGTGTCTTCTCTGTTCCACTGCAGTCATTTGCTATTTTTTTCTTTCTTTTTTATTATTAGGAATTGTAAAGGTATGTGACTGGGTCAAAAAGACCTCTTATAGTGACTGCTTTTGGAAGAATGTTGAAAATCATTTAAGTTATTCAATAGAAATCATGAAGGCATTCTCTTATTTTCTTTATTTCAACAGTTGTGTGTTTGGAGCACAGATGGATGGGAAAAACAAGCAAGTAAATTCCTACAGATGCCCAGTGGGCGACCTCCAGCACCTCTTGCAGATACTCGGGTCCAATTTCATCAAGACCAGACACATTTACTGGCTGTTCATGAAACTCAAATAGCATTATACGAGGCACCAAAGTTGGAATGTATAAAGCAGGTGTGTGCTACTTATATATTTAATTATTAGCTCTATTTGGCTTTCTTCATTTCAACGTGGTCTCTGTTAGCTTAACATTGTGCTTCATTGTTGTATGATTAGTTTTCGTCGCGGGAAAATAATCCAATCACACATGCTACATACTCGTGCGATAGTCAGTCAATATATGTAAGCTTTGAGGATGGAAGTGTTGGCATTCTTACCGTCCCGGCACTCAGATTAAGATGTAGAATAAGTCAAACTGCTTATCTCCATCCCAACCCAAGGTGCGTTTTTTTATCAAATGTAGTGAAAGATCTGTTATTGATATTTGATTTTCTGATACCTGATAAAATTTTCTTTGACAGCTTGAGAGTGTATCCAGTTGTGATTGCTGCACATCCCTCTGAACCAAATCAATTTGCTTTAGGACTTACAGATGGGGGAGTACATGTACTTGAACCCCTAGAGACGGAAGGAAAATGGGGTACTCCACCTCCAAACGAGAACGGTGCTGGTCCTAGCACTGCTTCAGGTGCCGCTGCTTCAGAGCAACCCCAAAGATGATGGATGGCACATTAAGATGATGATGATGTAGTACTTTCTTCTCTAAAAGGACCTTTGAGTGTGTGTTTGGTTGCATATGATCCCGCTCCCTGGTGCCTCCATTCGGGTTTGCAAAGGGAAGCTGCGGAACCTAGGTGTTTGTTTGTAGGTTAGGACAAATCAATTGAACCAATCACCTTTCCTAACCAATTTATGCTCCTGGGATAGGCATTGGCATTGGCACTGGCACTGGCAGACACATAGGATAACTGGCGTAAATTCGGCTGGAGTGTTGCAGAGTGGAGGGTCATTCTTATTATTTTTTTTCCTTTGGTCCTACCTTTCTTTGTGTAGTATTTTTTTAATATATAAATATATATAGTGAACTAGTTATAGTTTTCTTTTTCCAGCTAAAGTAACCTATTCTTATATTCAGTTATACTTTTGCCTTCTATGCAAAGATTCTTTTAGAACCATCCTTATGAGTTGGTTGAATGTTTCAGGCAACCATGGCTTCATTAATGGATTTTGTTTTTGGTTCATTCAGATTTAGCAATAACAATTATCAGATGACTACTACTACAGTAACGAAGGGCGCCCTCTTTAAACAAAATGGATGAAATTACATAGAAAAAGAAATTTAAAGGAAGAAATTCACGTTGAGTTTCTCTTCGTGCATTTTCTTTTTTTCCTGTTTCCATGTTTTCTTCTATGTTCTTTGTTCCCTTTTATCTTTCTAATTCCATGAGGGATTTATAATAATTTTACACAACGGAATCAAGTACGCTAAAAATCATTTGCAAAAACTATTGAACTAGCTTCTCCATTTATGCTCTAAATGGATATCATAAATTTACTATCTAGCATAAAATGAACTTTGTTCTCGTTGTGGAGTGTACAGACTAATGAACGATGGAGATGGAAATGGAGGGAATTCAATCATTGTCTAGGGCATAACTATCACTTGCCACTCTATCTAACGGGAAGTATACATTATATTGCGCGGGTTAAAATTTATGAAGACTTAGAAATAATATTTCGTTAAATATGGGGTAAGGTTCATATCATTCGTAAATCTTTATGAATTCGGGCAGGTCAGTTTACCATCATATCTACGAAGGGCATCGCTGGTATGGCTTAGAACTACGAATTTCGTCGAATTAACTGTTTACAAGCATCAACTGTACAACATCTGAAACATGCAAACAACCATCCAAGGCCACGAATTGGTTCTACTTCTATATATCCATAAGTTCGAAAGAACAAGTCTTCTGGTTTGCGTTGCAACTAATTCCGCCTTCGACCAGACTTTTTATTTCTCTTTCTGTGACCTGGAGATGACTCATAAGCCACAGGTAGGACTGTTCCATCCTTGATTCCATTTGAATCTGACATTTTATCAATTGTTTTTTGCGCTTCTAGAAAGATCTTGATGTCTCTAATCTGTATATCATATTTAACGCGTCAAAGAACAATATATTTAGAGAACTTCCGTACAAAGAATCATTATAGCTAATTGCAATACCTGTTCCTCCAAATCAATTATCCTCTCATTCATCGCTTTAGTTGATGTAGCTTCCCTACATGATTATATATTTAGACAGGTTTCAGAATGAAGTGTTGATCTGAAGTGAAAATTTATTGTTTACTGCTAGAGAACAAATTTAAACTATATGAAAAATATAAAGGCAGACATACCTCTCTTCAGCTTCTTTAACTTTCTTTCGCCAAATCTCTTGATTTTTTATGAGTTTCTGATTGACCTAGGTCAGAAAGAATGGCTAAATAGCATAGAATTCAAGTAAATAATATACCAAATGATATAGAGAACAAAGAACTTACCTCAGCAATGGCATTTCTTTCTTCTGTCCACTTTTCCAGTTGATTTTGGATATCCTGCATCTCAGAAGCTGCAGCTTTCTCGACTGCTTCAGTCATGGAACTTTCCATTTTACTTCTTGCCTCTACCAGTAAAGATTCATAATACTGAAACGAAAAAAGTATTAACATTACTAGATTTCACAAACACCACCACCAGTATTATTGACTCAAAGACCAACAACATATGGAAAGTATCAATAGCAATTGCGCCAAAGCCATTCATCATGAGACAAAGGAACCAGCCTCAATGTTCCCAATCACAACCCACACGAATAGTAATTTCATCACCCTCCAATGACACTCCAAGAATGTAATTTTCAGACAGAGTTGAAGTCATAAATAATCTGCAGTTCTGTTCTGTACATCCAATTCAAAGACTCCGTTTTATTCATATTTCTGAAAGAAATAAGGACAAAAGGTTAACTCACTTGTCTTTGTGTCTCCAACTGAGACGTAAGAAGACGGTTGTATTCATCCACAATCTGTTCTCATATTTAAAAATCAATTAGTGACCATGCAGGACAGTGAAGAGTGCAAAATTAAGAGTAAGATGTTAACAGCGAGACAAGATACATCAAGTACCACATAATAAACAACAACAAGCTGTTGAGATGTGGGATCATTAAATGATTTTATAACTTTCATACAAATTGCCTTTAAAAATTTCATCCTTATATTCTATTCGAATTAACTATTTGAGCCAATGTTCTACTACAAGATAGTATTTGCACCAAGGGCTATGTGAAAAGGGTGTCTAGTGGTAGTCATATGAAAGCATACCAGAGATGTCAAGGTTTGCTATTTCAGGCTAATCTGTCAAAGCAGGACGGTATATCCACCTGCCAATTCTCTCGATACTTTTATCAAGTATTGAATGCAGAACACACTCGATGTTTCGGAAAAATAAAAAATTATTGGACACTTTTTTTCTTTTAGAATGTAGGAGCATTAGTTGAGAGAAAATGTAGGACGATATAATATTCATGAATACAAGACAAAACGAAATACAAGAGTTCCGTGTATGACTAATTAGAAACATACTGTTTCAACTTTGCTGTTGAAAAGGGCCCCGTTAATTCCTAAATCTTCACGACATTCACACGTATCACAATCTCCTTCCAGTGACATACAGCGAAAATTCATCTCCTCCGACTTGCCATCAATTTTAGACTGGTTCTGGTTCAATCGGTGTACATAACTGTCACCCACATAATCCCAAATTTGTTGTGTTTTAAAATCAAGAGAATAGCAATGCTGAGTATCTTTCCAATGCTGAATAGCATGCCCTTCTTTATATCTAGATAAAAAAGAAAATTCAGTGTTAAAGTCTTCCCCGACAAAACAAAAGCATGCCATTTCAGGTTCAATGAATTGGGAATTGCTTATTATATTAATTAGGGGCTTTCATACACAAGTTATCAGAGAAAATATAAGAAATGTAATGTTTACCTTCCACATCCAACAAACCCACAAATCATACAAACCCAGAGATCATCTATAGTTCCACAAATAAAACAATTTGGTTTCTCATCCTGTTGCTGGCAGAATTGACAAACCTACAATATAAACAGCAAAGGCTCTTTACAATAGAATTCTGCATCGATAAGGCAATCCTTCCAACTGCGCTCCAAATAAAAGCACAGCTTTCATGCGACTTTTTGTGCAGGAAATTACAGCATAATGAACATGACATAAAACAATAGAAAACAATTCAAAAGCAAGGTGGTACTTAAAATTAAAAGAAAAAACAAGAAATAAAATTAGAAATTATTTTGTCAAAGTAAACAAATCATAAGGATTTGTCTCCCCTAATGTGAGATAATGAATTGCACTTCAGACAAAAGAGTGTGAAGTTATGATTGTTGATAGAAAAAGACATGCATATGTATACTTAATTATAGAGTTTAAAACCGAACATTTTAGTTTCCCAAGCATAACTCTTCACTCTATTTTCTAAAATGCAACTTTAAAAGAGACAAGTCCATGAATTAAATATCAATGGCGCATCTGTGTTACAAATTACAATCGATTGGAATGTAGTTTATCTGAAATCACATATGAAGAGATATATCTGCCTGACAATCTACTTCCTCATTTTTAAGAAAATCAAATTGAACAATATATTCCAGATTCTTAATTACTGGGAGTGGATTTTAATATCCCGGATGTGCATCAATAGGAGTCTACAGTCCATCTTGATGCATGAATTTGAGAAGATGAGATCAAAACATTTTTGCTATAAGTTTCCACCCACCTCACACCATTCATTTTGGACGTAGTGTGAAATCCTTATATATCATGATGATAACTGATGAGATGTCTAAGCAAATTTACAAGATACTTTTAACTCCAAAGACAATCCATCAAACATATTATGTTACAGAATAGGGAGCTTATGACAACCTGCTACCTGTACACTCTGTTTGGTAAGATCAAAATAGCACAGATGTGAGAAGAAGAGAAGATAAGTGAGAGGGTCCGAATGTCTTTCGCTAGTTAAAAAGCTGAAGCAATCTTTAAAAAATCATGTGGGGTTCATGGCTAAAACCTTCCACGCGCTTGGATGCTAAGAAAATGCGTGGTAATCGTTCTCACAAAGCCATATAAATTAGGTTGTGTTAAACAACATAAAATAAGCAACTTTTTTCTCCTTTTCCCTTCAAACCAAACTGTATTTTTTAGTCTATTACGGAATTCTCTTTCTTTCTCTTCTTACCTACTTACTTTCACTTCATCTATTCTATCCCTCTCTACCAAAACACTAGTAATTAACCTCCACTTTGTTTCATAGTTAGCCTATACAACCCAAAAACAATTGTAGCACATTAATGGCCAAGTCTCTCATAAAGTCTCACAACACTCCAAGTAGAATCGAGTTTAAACCAACACGTTAAGAATTTAGAATCACCTAAACCAACCAAAACCAGAAGTGTAACAAAACACGGAAAAATTATTTAAAGGTATGAACAACGTAAATACCTGGCAAGACAAGTACGTCCATTTGGAGACACAAGGGCATTGAAATGAGTGATCACAAAGTGTTGTCATTATTCCACTCGTATCAGGGTCCAATCTCTCTAGCGTTAACATAAAAGTAAAATACATAAACCCATAACCAATTCCTCACATCATTGCCAGGAACAAACAGAAAACAGAGAAAAAAAAGAGTCGCTAAACTCACCAAGACAAACTGGGCAAGTTGGTATTTCCGTACAACCAGGAGGAGGAGTCCCAGCAACTTCTGCATACTCCGAATACTCCACAGATTGCAAAAACAAAATATGGCACACCTCTGCCTAAATTTTGATTATCATTTGAAATGTTCGGAAACAGAAAACAAAATTGAAATGAGAAAAGGTCATCAAGATTAATTCACCTCAGCGGGAGAAAATTTCTTGCCATTGAAATAGCTGTAAAATTCATCGGCGGCGAACTGATCGGCAAACTTGATCAACACGCTATAGCGATCTTCCGTCCCGTCGTTCCTGCATGAAAGAAGAAAATGAATGGTTAGTTAGGTTTTGCACGAAAGGGGAGGGAGAGAGTGGAAATGAAGGGAACCTGATGAAGAGAAGGTGGTAGAAGTTGTCGAGGTGGGGCCCGCAGAAGGGGATAAAGTCGTGGAAGGAGAGGTAGTTAGGGACGGCGAGGATAAAGAGGAGAGTGGAGGGGGAGGTTTGGGTTGGGAGGGAGGAACGGGGAGAGGTTCGGAACAAGTGGAGTGCGCCTCTGCGTTCGCTAAATTTAGGGTTGTTGGATTGGGAATGGGATCGGAAGATGGTTTGGGGATCGAGAGGGTGGTCGGCGTCCACTGAGTGGACGCGGAGCAAAAACATGGCTCGCCGGAATTCTGAACTTCAACGACGGGTCTGTTAATGTGTACTGATAATGAAAATTGCTTTTCAGATTACAACCATTTTCATTTTTATAGGTTCGTCTGAAAAACGAAAATTAATTGAAAGGAACTCGCATTAATTTCTACCAAAATCAAAATTACATACGTAAATATATATTTAACTAATTGATTACATATTAAATAACCACAAAGCGTTAATAATTATAAATGCAGACGCTAACATTCGGATATCTGACAACATTTTTGCAGTAAAATAAATATAGCTAGTTCAAAAAGCTTTAACAAATAATTGACTTTCAATAATTTTTTCTTGAATTGTTTAACTTATATTTTGGAAGTAATTTAAAAACTTTGTTTGAGTACAAATAACGAAAAGCAAAAATAGTTAAAATGTTTATAACAATATAGACATTTTTATAGTGGATTGATCATTCTTAAATTTGTATTTAGTTTCATTTGAATCTACCACAAATAATATGTAGCACACTTAAAATATAAAATTTATTGAAAAATAAATCAGAAAAATTATTTAAGACATTGAATTCTAATAGATTAAAGAACAAAAGAAAACTTTTCTTAAAAAAACTTGTTCGATAACTCTTAAATTGATAATTCTTCTATAAAATATTAAGATGATCATAAAGATGAGATATCTTGAAATAATTTTGAAATTTAAAGTTTGTAATATATGTGAAATTGAATCTCAATATTTACTGATACTTTTACGGCTCTAATGCAGCTTAATGTTATTTAAGATTAACCAGATTTTTTTTTGGTTGAAGAAATGATTTGAAAAAATAAATAAAAAGAAAACACAAAAAATAAAAAAATGAGATTGTTTTTAGACTAATCCGATAAGAAAGTAAAACAATTTTATTTTCTTTTATATTTTTTATTTAGTATTTTAATGTTATTGTTAGTTAACTTTAATTAAAAATTTGTTAATTTTTAAAAATTTAATAAATAATTATATTATAAAAGGTAAAACTAGAAGTATGAAATGTGAATATAAAAGAGAAAATACTTTTTATATATATAATAATAATTATTATTATATTTAGAGTTTATAATAATTAAATATTTCTTTTCATTAGTTTTTTATTTGTTTTCTTTTAAAGATCGATGATATTTATTTGCAAAGTATTTGAAATAGGAGATGTGGATAAGGTATGGGTACTAGTTTCATGTAATCTACTCATTGAATAAATATTTGTCTCGTACCGTTTATATACGTGCGAGATATTCATTATTAGGTATTCACATATTTTTTTATCCATGTTACCAATAAGTATTTATAAAAAAAATTAAAATATTTAACAACGATCTTAACCATAAATTCAAATAAAATATAAAAGATAACATTCATAAAGTTCAAATAAAATCTAAATAACTTCATTTAAATATAGTGTTGAGTAATAATTTACAAATTAAAATTAATTGATAAAAAATAACTCATTCAAAATTAATATATTAATAATTTAATTATATTTTTTTAATTTAAATTAAATTGATACAAATATTCAAATATATAAATATTATGATACTCGTACCCACATTATTAATATATAATTATAAAATATATCCGTAATTATTAGTTGTAGGTATTTTATAACATTCTTTTCTCATCCATTACTAATTTTATTTGTAGGTACTGTGTCAGTGTAGATTATTTTTACATCCCTGCTCTTAAGATGATGTGATGGTAGGTAATACAACGTATACATGTATTATTGGCAACCGTGTTTGTAACGTTTACTTTCTCATGCCCAATTAGATGCTATCATAACACAAAACAAAGTTATGTTTCCACATTTCTTATAGCCTAAGATATGTGATCAAATAAAATCATTGTACAAATGCCAAATGAAACTCTCCACAAATGTTAAATTTGAAACTAATCTTTTTATAAATAATAATTCTATCTCTTTAAATGTTAAAACAAACATTTCATAACGTCAATACAATATGTTAAAAATTAATTAATGTTCTATATATAACTGAGGTTTTAGAGTTAGGAAGTTGAATTAAACTAATGAAATATATGCAGATATTTTCCGAAAAGTGGAGGATCCCACAGCAAAAATACATGTAAAGAAAAAGATATTTTAAGTCTTTACTATTTCAAAAAAAAAAAAAGTATTTACTATACTTTTCATCCGTTGAGTGGATAACAACGTCAGCACGACCCGTTTCGCCGACACACCGTCGTATCATTAAGACAATTTAATTGGAACATATAAAGTGTTAACTATATAATCAAGTATTTTAAGTTAATAACAACGAAAATTAATAAAATTAATCTTTAATAAACCTAAATTTCATAATGCAAACCTTCTGTAATAATAAGACATGGCAGCGTCTTTTAGAAAATATTATCAATATACCAGATTTTCATTAGTTATGAAAAATTTTCTCCTATTTATTTATCAAGACAAAACATAAAGACTCATACAATATTAAATAATGATTTAATTAAATTCTTTATTATATATTAATAACACCGGATCATTTAAGTGATTGATAAAGTAATTGGTCACTTTAATTTTAAATAAAGTGAAAATAATAAAAAACGTAGACAATCAAAATCCTTTTCCCCATTGATTACGCGGTTTCGCAATCTCTGCTTTGTCTTCCGCTTCTCTCTTCTCTTTCTCTTTCACTTTCTTTCTTTCTGTTACAAATCACAGGTCACAAAGTTAAACAAACATACGCACGCTGCATTGATTTGATCACACTGCACACAAAAAAACACAACGCACCACTTCATCCACTAACACAAGACAACAAATCCTCCGTCCCCTTCGCACGCTGTTCCACCCTCTGTCTCCATCACACTCAGGTAACCTTAAAACTCAATCCCACAAAAATAAAAATCTGAAATTTGATCTGAATTTCGCTTCCGCAAAGCGAATCAAGCACCCATTATGGCATCGAGCACAATCCGTAAGGCGATTGGTGTGGTGAAGGACCAAACCAGCATCAGCATAGCCAAAGTCGCCGGTAATTTGGCCCCTGACCTCGAAGTCTTGGTCGTCAAAGCCACGAGCCATGAAGAGGTTCCTGCTGATGACAAGTACATCAGAGAAATCCTCACTTTGACATCGCATTCCAGAGGCTACATCAGTGCTTCTCTGATCACCATTTCCAAGAGGCTTACAAAGACTCGTGATTGGATTGTGGCTGTTAAGGCTCTCATGCTTGTTCATAGACTCCTGGTGGATGGCCACCCCGCGTTTGAGGAGGAGATCGTGCATGCCACTCGCCGAGGGACCAGGATTCTCAACATGTCCGATTTCAGAGACGAGGCGCATTCTAGTTCTTGGGATCACGCGGGGTTCGTGAGGCTTTACGCGTTGTATCTTGACGAGAAGGTTGAGTTTGTGGCGTATCGGAGGAAGCTCAGAGGCGGTGTTGAATCTGAGGAGTTCAGGGAAGAGAGAGAGGAGGAGAGTAATAAGAGGAGTGAGGTTACTCCTGTGAGGGAAATGAGAGCTGAGAGGGTTTTGGAAAGGTTGAAGCATTTGCTGCGGATGCTTGATCGTGTCTTGGGCTGTAGGCCTAGTGGTGCTGCCAAGAACAACAGGTTGGTGCTAGTTGCGCTTTACCAGGTAGTGAGGGATAGTTTTAAGTTGTATATTGAGGTTTGTGATGTTTTGGGGGTGTTGTTGGATCGGTTCACGGAGATGGAGTATGTGCATTGTGTGAAGGCTTTTGATTCTTATGTGGGTGCTGCCAAGATGATGGATGAGTTGGTGGGGTTCTATGGTTGGTGTAAGGATATGGGGATCGCAAGGTCTTCCGAGTACCCTGAAGTGCAGAAGATCACTGACAAGCTTCTGGGGACACTGGAGGGTTTCTTGAAGGAGATGAGTAACAGGCAAAAGAGCCCGGAGAGGAAATTAGAGATGAAGGTAATAATAACTGTGAATGAGTCAGAGGCAGAGGCAGAGGCAAATATGAATGAGGTGAAGGCTCTTCCAGCACCGGAAAGTGAGAGTTTTAGACCTGGAGAAGCCCCTTCAGTTGCACAGCCGAATAAGGTGGTTGGTTCTGAAAAGGAGACAAGTGATCTGGTGGATCTCAGGGATGATGGGGTTTCAGCTGAGGAGCAAGGGAATAAGCTGGCTTTGGCATTGTTCTCTGGGGGTGCAACGGTGAGGGGTGAAGGTTCCTGGGAGGCGTTTCCTTCAAATGAGGAATCGGAAGTGAAATCTGCATGGGAAACAGCAGCTGCTGAAGTTGGTAAAGCAGATTGGGAAGTGGCATTGGTGGAGAACGGTAGCATGTTGTCAAAGCAGAAGGGTGAATTGGGAGGGGGGTTTGATCCGTTGTTACTGAACGGGATGTATGATCAAGGGGCAGTGAGGCAACACGTTAGCACTAGTGAGCTAAGTGGCGGCAGTGCTAGTAGCGTGGCACTGCCTGGACTCGGGAAGAGGGGCACTCCAATTCTGGCTTTGCCTGCACCGGATGGAACAGTTCAAGTTGTGGGAGCGCAGGATCCGTTTGCAGCATCGTTGTCGGTGCCGCCACCTTCATACGTGCAAATCGCAGACATGGAGAGGAAGCAGCAGTTGTTTGTGCAGGAGCAACAGGTGTGGAAGCAATATGGGGTGGATGGGATGCAAGGGCAAGTGGGTTTGACTAGAGTTGGTGGTGGTGCTCCTTCTGGTTACTATGCCACTGCACCGCAACCTATGATGCCTTATGGAATGCCTCAATTTGGTGGAGGCTATTATTACCAAGCACCCTTTTATTGAATTCGTGTGAGGGAGGGATTGTTTTGTGCGATGGACACAGGGCCTTCGAACTCTATTTTTCTTCTGTCTTTGCGTTCGGGATAACATATATGTTGAAAAACTATTGGAAGAGTTACATACTCGCTCGCCATGTTATAAAGAATATGTTGTATAATCAAATATTTAAATCCA